>OBUN01000216.1_pt1 | contig 22086 bp, 41 predicted proteins | sample 1475851 | NCBI WGS metagenome assembly OBUN01 (sample SAMEA2579932, study PRJEB22360) | human gut metagenome | reverse complement strand
TAACCATATCAGGATTAAAATACATAGGCGCTCTATTTTCTTTTTAGTCATCCCTTACCTCATAAACATCACCGATTTTTATATTTTCCCACTCTGATTTTTTTAATGAAAAAGTTTCTTTTATTTCCTTTTTATCAATTTTACCTTTTATTTTTATCAAATACTTTTCGGGATAGAATACTGGTACCATAACTTTTCCCGTATAGATATATGTAACGTATGAGTGGTCTATGTATTTATCAATCACAATACCTTTATCCAACTTATGGCATCCAGATAATGATATTAACATCAAAAATAAAACAACTGCCTTTAAGCATTTATTTATCATCTAAACCTCCTCTATGTCAAAAACAATCTTGTAATACCCTTTTTCTCCGCTCAAGCCACCATACCTAAAAGTCATTGATTTAATAACTTTGTAATTATCATCTACCCAAATTCCCGCATCAGTCATACCATCTATGATAGCTTTGACAGTCGGATAAAGATTAGGCGGATCAAGTTTTGATTTTGTAGGACTAAACACTGTGACAGTCACCTCGCACGGTCTTTTATGTGAAAACGGGACATGTTTTCTTGGCATTTCACTTGTTACTTGATATAAAGCTAAATTTCTAATGTGTCTTGTCATTTTCGCCTTGACTTGTGGATGAAATCGATCATTACTATTGACGACCATATTTGATGCTTTATGTCTGGTGTCTCTAGGTAAAGAAAATTCAAACTTCATGTCCTATATCCTTTATAAGTCTTTTTGCATCTGCAAACATTTTTACAGCGTACTCAAAGCCGCCAATATAGAAATCATGACATGTCTTTTCAAATCCAAGCGGCATTTTGTTATATTCTTCTCGCATTTGGTTAGCAGCTAAAGTATAAGATTTTTCCAAAAAGTCAATAGACTTAATCATGTATCGTTTTTCACGCTCTAGGCATTTCTTGCGTTGCCTTTTATTCATCTTTAGCCTCCTTTGTTTTAGCGATACCAGCGATACTATCTTTATAAAAAGTTGCTAACTTTCTTTCTTGTGATGATACTCCAAAATAAGAGAATGAAATATTTAAATCATCAGTTTCATAATCTTCAACCTCTTTAAAATATGCTGTGTTTCCGTTTTTAAAATAGATTGCAACATTCATATTACTTACCTCTCTAATAAAATTTTTTCGACTCTATCAAACTCTTTTTGAGTAAGAGATACATGGCGTTCTCCGTTTGGGAACGGGGTTTTAAACTCTAATTGGTTAAATCCATAGGATAACCTTGCAATATCATTGGTTGGGACTTAGATAAAGTATTTTTTTGACACGCGCCAATTACATTGATGTTTTCGTACACATTCTTCCTTGTCTTAGAATCCAATTGATTCTGATATTTATCTCTCGCCTCTGTCCATAGCTTGCGTGCACTTTCTTTTGTGTATGGTATTTTAGTCATGTTCTACCTCAATTACTATGATGCTCTAATTTCCCTGATTCTAGTCCGCCATTAACAAAGTACGAACCGATCAGAATGGCATCTGCTTCATCATCTTTGACAGTCTTATTAAACTCTCGCTCGACAGTCTCGATAGATTGTTTTTTCATTGACTTCTTGCTGCAGTCTTTGTAGCTAAACTTCCAATGTTTCCGCCACGTTGACACGTTTACAAAGTAAACCTCATCTGCAACTAATCTACTTAAAATCATTCCTGTTACAATTCCTATGCTCATCATAGATTGTTGATTCGGGCCCATAACGTTATTTTTTTCAATCACAATATAATCAAATGGCTTTTTGTAAGATTCTATAGCTCGTAGCTGAATCATCTTTAACTCATTAGTCATCAAGCGCCCACGTTCGTAGAATGTTTTTGATTTTGATTTTGGCTTTATTGCCCCGCTCTGGACAAGGGTTGAGCCGTTGAATACAGCCCAACCAGTCACAGATGTAGAAGCATCTAATGATAGTGTTAGATTACTCATTCGAGTTCTCCTTTGAATCCACATAAATTAAAGAGGTTTTGCTTGTTATCTTCGATAAATTCAAAAAACTTCTGTAATTCTGTCAAGTTCTGCTTTTCTACTTTAACTGCTGAACTAGAATGATACTCGCTAGATTCCTTAGGTTTAGCCGTTACATCTAGCCAAAAGAGAGGTTCGAATACATCTCCGTTTGTGTCTAAAGACGTTTCTAAATCTTGATTTTTAAATTGCATTTGAATGTCATAATTGATTTTGTTTGTCACCGTGATAACTTTATCAACAATTTCGAGTGTTATTGTTGTGTTTGGTATATCGATTTTGTTTTGCATTTTTTACTTCCTTTCATTTCAATTCTTTTGCTATTGCAGCAATAACGTTGACTGTCACGCTGTTTCCTGCTTGCTTGTATAGTTGACTATTACTATTCACCTCTTGCGCCTTGTCAAACGCCCAATCTGGAAAACCTTGCAGTCGCCAACACTCACGAGGTGTTAGCTTTCGGATACGGGAACCGTCTGTTACCCCAAATGTCCCGCAATGCGTAGTGCTTACTCCTCCATTAGCAGTTAAAGTACCAACTTCATCTTTTGTCCTTTTATTGTAAAAATCATAGATTTTAACATGGTTATTCTCTTGATAGCTGTTACTCGTTATGGTAGGAGCGATGTCATGTTCTCCAGCTTGATTATATCCGTGTGCTCTTTGAATGATTTTTACACCCTCGCCTTTATTTGTTGTGAGTGTGGGAGCCAATCCAGTTGATTCATAAACCTCTCCATTCATCCCTTTTCCTGAAGGATGGATGTTCCCGATAGACCTTACTTTCTGCGATTCACTTTCAATAATGTACGATCCAACCCCTTGACTGTTCGGATATCTGGTTGTAAGTGTATTTGTTGACTGTTCTTGATATTTATCAACTTGTCTGTCAGTGCTTGAGAGAGGAAAAACTCTTCTGGTACATTCTCCTCTAAGATGTCCGATAATGAACACACGTTCCCGATTTTGGGGGACTCCAAAATCTTTGCTGTTAAGCACTTGCCATTCCACGTTGTACCCCAGTTCGTCCAAGGATCCGAGAATGGTCTCGAATGTAGCTCCTCCGTCGTGGTTGAGCAGTCCTTTGACGTTTTCAAGGAATAAATATTTAGGTCTGAGAATAGATGCGAACCTTGCAATTTCAAAGAACAAAGTTCCTCGTGTATCTTCAAAACCTCGTCTGTTTCCTGCAATGCTGAAAGCTTGGCACGGAAATCCTCCACAGATAACATCCACACTTCCGAATCCTCGAATAGACTCATCTGTGACTCTTGTAATGTCATGCAGTTCTATTTCTCCTTTCGTATCGTGAATAGCTTTATAGCTTTCTCTTGCAAATTTGTCTATTTCACAAAAACCTACGCATTCATGGCCGGCCGCTTCCACCCAAGGACGGAACCCGCCGATACCCGCAAATAAATCTAAAAATTTCATTCCTTTATTTTCAAAAAAACAGCGACTGCCATTTTGTGAATTTGGCTAAATACGGGCGGTCGCTCCATTCGCCCAAACGGTCACACGACCGATTGACACACTTTCTAGTTCGCTTTTAACGTGGTTCACGGCACGTTGGTTTACTTATCTTTTCTTTGACTACGCTCACCAACTAAAAAGCCAAGAAATAGCCATACTAGAGCCATGCCTACACTTTTGATAAATTCAATCATTCTTAATCCATCCCTTCATACAAACTTTTCCCTAACTGTTCCTCAAAATCTTGTTGATTTTCTGGGTCTAGCATTGCTAGGGATGTTACAATCTTTATTTTCGTTTCTCTGCATGGTTGGTAACCATACTTTGCATATCTCATAAGCCTATTAAATGTGCTGACCGGATAAGGTAAACCATCATCAACAACTAAACGTTTTGTGTGCAAATGTTCAAAGAAATCTTCATGAAATAATATTTCAAAAACTGCCATATAATCATCTTCGTCCATATTGTCGTAGTTCTTATAATAGGCAAATTTTGTTATCGTAAAATCAAAATTTGATATGACCTTTTCGGGAGTTCCATAAGTATTTCTGATAAGTTCTAAACAAACTTTATCTTTTACTGAATAGACTGACCAACAATTTTTATTTTCATACGAAAAGCGCCAGCTTTGGGGCTCATCTTTCATTTGTTGGTTAAAATGTCTCTTAGCCTCCAAAAAATCTTGTTCACTCTCAAAGAAAATGTCTAAATCTTTAACATGTTCATTATTGAATATATTTTTGAAACATCCTCCAGCGATAAAACCTTTATGTCCTACAAGAAATTTGTCAAGCCACCAAAGCTGCCGATAATTAAGTAAATCACTTGTTTTAAATGTCATTCTTGTTCTCCTCCTGAATTTTTATATCACTCAAGCAAGTCATCCTATCAAATCGTTTAGGCTAATTACTGCATTTAATTTTTTCTGGCTTCGGCAATAATCGCAGTGACCGCAGCTTTTAGGTTTCTGTTTGCCTTGAATAACATCCCAAACTTCGACAATGTCGGCTTTTAGGTTGCCCAAACCCTCTACTAGCCAGTCCTCATCAATTTTTAAAATATCCTTATCGGGCACGTTTTCTTTGCTGACTGCGACAATTAGAGGTCTAAACTCTCGCCCCGTCATCTGTTTGAGTAGTTCTCTGTACAGTCCTAACTGACCATGATAGCCAAAGTTTAAAATGTTATTGACTGCTGCAGGAACTCTCTTTCTAAGCTCTGTATTCCACTCTTCAGCATAGATTGATTTCATGGTTTTCAAATCCACGAAATAACCTCTTGACAAATTCACGCTATCTAATTTGCCTTTAACTGGCACACCTTCAATTTCTCCGCAAACAATCATTTCTTTTTCGACTTTATCACTTGAATAGCCATGATATAATCGATTGAAGCCATCGTCATCTTTCAGGCTCTCAATCATTTTGTCGCCGATAATAAAGTCAGACTTGAGGTTTCCTTTGTTCTTGCCAGTTTTCGCAAGAAGTTTATTGCCATTCTCTGCCATAAACTTTTCATGCGCTTCCGGATTTTCAAAATAGCTGTGTACATAGTTTCCGAGCAGAAGAGGAGTTTCGTCCCGCTCTTCTACCCAGATACCATTATCAACCGCGTAAGCCTTAGCTTGACATTGCTTGTAGCGTTTATAACGCGAGTATGACAAGCGACTAGTATCTTGATAATAATTTTCTTGCGTTAGTTCGACCATCACATCAAATCCTCAAGCTCTTTAAATAATTCGCCTTGTTCGCCGTCCAAAACTTCGCCCGTTTCTTCGTCGACTTTTGGTGTGTCGGCAGTTTCTTGCGGATTCTCAACACTTTCCGATTCGGAAGCAGTTGGATTTCCAAGAACGTCATCAAGGCTTTCGGTTTCTTGCGGTGTTATGTCTTTCACTCGATGTTCATTGTCGTATTCGTTTTCAGTAGTTCGATTAACCGCGCCGATAAACAAATCGTTGTCGTCGCTAGTGTTAAAGAATTGCTTAGCTGCCCGATTGATAACTGTACGTTTAGCCATTTCTTGTGGAAAGTCGTTTTGAACATTTTTTGTTTTAGCTTTTGACCAAGATTTATCAATTTCTTTCTTGGTCATGACTGTCAAGATTTTTTCACCGCCTAACTTTTCAATGATACAGTATGCGCCAATAATTTCGTTATCTGCATTTGTCCAGTCTGTTTCATGGCTGACAAATACTTTGCGTCCATTTTCGTTTTTGATTTTGAAAACATCGCCTTTATAAATAACTTCTGCATAAATATCTTTTACTTCCGGCAACTGCTTAACGACTTTCATTGTCCCGAAATAGGAACGCGTGAGTTTAACGGTCGTTCCGTATGGCACAAAATAACATTGGGTTTTAGCCGGGCTAAGTCCTTGGGTGACCATATCAAGCAAAGCGTTATAAATACTTTCATCTGTGCATTTTTCGAGCAAATTCCCGCTGCTGGAATTTTTCAAAGCATAATAAGCGGAGCTTAAAGCATTGCTTACGCTATAATTTGGCGCTATTTTTAAACCCTCAGTTTTCATTACACTAATTCGATTAGCGACGCTTGAAGTCACTTGCTTTTGAGTTAATTCATTTGCCATGTTATTTCCTCTTCTTTGTCTTTCTTAAATTCCAAATCTCACGTTTCAGGCGTTTGTTCTCCTGACTGAGTGAGATAATCTTATCTTGTTGCTCGTTGATAATCTCGCCCAACTCATAACCTAGATGTAAATAGTCAGCGCGCCAGTTATCAATCTCTGCTTGTAAATCTTTATCCATCCGCTCACCTAATCTACAAAGCTAGTATGGCAATGTGGACAACTAGTGTGCCAACCTTTGCTTTTGTCATTTGGATTGTAACCTGTTGTTTGTGTGTAGGGATTCTGCTTATAGATGTCGCTGTGACACCGAAAGCAAATCCCGTCTGTTGGTTCAAACATATTTTATTTTTCCTTTGCTGTTTTATTTTGTGAAAAATCTATTCACGATTGTTTCGAGCGGTTTATTCAAAATCCATGCGCACATTTGGAATGGATTAAATTGTCGTTTTGGGTTTTTCTCGCAAATCGCTGCGAATTTCTGATATTGTTCTAACGTTAACTGCATGTTGAAATCCTCTGCGAACCATTTCTTGAAACAGTCATATAATTCCATATTTTCAGCAACTGGAATCTTTTCTTTGCGTTCGTGTTCCGAGTGCTCGTTTGACCACGCAGGGATATTCCCGTTTTGGTCTTGCTTTTTACGATTGCGGTTAGCTTCGTGTAGTTGTATCGCTTCTAAAGTTGTTAACCCTTTATTCGCAAAACTGCGAGCTGTTGCATTGAAATATTGCATTGTTCTACCGTTATTCAATACGCATATTTTTAAAATTTCATAGACTGTTTCTGGTTCAAATTTATCTACAGCTACCCAATCTGTTATTTGCTGGATTTCGATAGGCGATAACAATCTACCGAAATTTTCTTCAAATTGTTTTATCAACTCTGATAATTCCATGTTTCCTCTCTACTATATATAATCAACAGTAGACATTGACGACGTCTTTGTCATTCAGTATTTTTTTATTTTAGTATTTTGTCCGTCCGTACTTTGTATAGTCAGTACTTTGTATATCGCCCAGATTACGTATGTACGAATTTCGGGGGTACGAATTTCGGGGGTACGAATTTCGGGGGTACGAATTTCGGGGGTACGAATTTCGGGGGTACGAATTTCGGGGGTACGAATTTCGCTAGCTAGTCTCCGTAGATAACATTTCGTTATCTGTTTGTTTTTCAAAACTATCTTTAGTTTGCGGATTCATTTTTTTATCACTTGCAAACTTAAACCATTTCCATTTCCGATAGCCTAAAGAGCGGCAAGTCTGATAGATGTATCCCGCTTTTACAAGCTCTTTAAAAGCTCTTTCTGTTGCTGATTTTGTATTTGGAGAATTCTTTATCAACTCGTCCAAGTAAATATCCCAATCGTCAGGCTTGCTTAAAATATAGAGCAGCAACCCCCGTGCCTCCCATGACAGACTTTTATCTTGTACGAAATCGTTATTTATTGCTGTGTATTTATCGTACGGATTTCTGAAATATTTTCTGCATTCTCTACGTACCTCCCTCTCTAATACTGCCAGCTAGGACTTTTCTTCCGAGCCTCTGCTAGTTTGCGTTGTCGTTCTCTGCGGTCGTGCTCAATTGCACATATAACGTACATCGCTTCAAGTTCTATGCGCTCGTCTTCTTTTGCTTGCTGTTCTGCTTGTTTCTTGGCTTTGCGCCAGTCTAAGTGATTGCAGAACGCGCCTGCCAAGAAGAAGAATGCTAGTGTTGCTACCGCTCCTAAAATTTCACTCATTCGACACCTCCCGTTTTAATAATTCTTCCTTGATTTTGGTCAGCATGTTGTTATCTGCCAAAAGAAAGATTTCAAAGTCAGAGGGCTTGTTTTCGTCCTCAATCATGTGCTTGTTGAGGGCTATCTTGCCGTCAATCCACTCAATCATCATCTCAAGCATTTATTCTACCTCCTCAATTTGGTTGATGATGTCAACAAGAACTTTCTCTTTCATTACCACGACTTCTTTTTCAAGATAAAAACTCTTGCCATTTTTTCTGCTCAAAATTGTCGCAAATGCTTCCATGCCCAGACGAAAACCGCCGATTCCTGCAAATAAATCAAGAAATTTCAATCTATCCTCCCACTCCATTAGCGTCCGCAATCCGCTTCGCTTCTTCTGCTCTCTGACGCTCTTTCATCTGATATTCTGCATTCAGCTTGTTTAGGATAATGTCCTGCGCCGAGTTTTTATTTTGCAGTCTCTCAATTTCACTTGCCTTTTTCTCAAGCTCTGTCTTTAGTTCGCTAATTTGTCGCTGCTGATGTTCGGTTGATGTGATTAAGCCGACAGCCAACAGCAGCATGACAAATGACAAGCAAGTCATGATTAGATTAGCATTCGCTATCGAGCGTTTGTTCGTTATGTGTTTAGCTTCTAGCGTGCTAACTCGTTCATTTAAGGTCATGCGTTGCCCTCCACCAGCTCAGGGTGTATTTTAAGACCTGTAAATTCTTCAATTCCTTCTGATGTTGCGTTTCGCTTAAACAGCTCTATAGCAATTTCTTTATTATCTTCAAAGCTTCCGAGATAACGGTCACAATCCCCGCATTGCTCGCAGTATTCTGGTTCCTCGTAGCGGTCTAACACATACCAACCGCCGAGATGATTTTCGTATAAATGTTTCATCTTTTCACCTCTTCTTGAAAATCGTCGTCTTATCGCCTTCGATTTTCATAGCGCCTTTTGGCACGACCGAAAAAGTCAGGTTCTTCCAACCTTCGGCTATCTCAGCCAATTCCTGTTTGACTACTTCGACTGGCTTCTTGGCTAGCTTATTCTTGTATTCGTTGCCTAGCCTATAATGGTCGCGCTCCCAGTTCATAATCACGCGCATTTGTTCTTGGTTTTGCATTTTCGTCCTCCGTTATTCGATTGTCATATCAGTAAACTCGATTTGCTTATCTAGAATCTCACTGCATACATAGATGCTTTGGAAATTTGGGTTATTTTTGATTTCCATCGTTTCGTCAAAAAAACGCATTCTCCCCTTTGGAATTAATAATTCAAAGTTATTATTTTTGAAAAGTTCAAACCTTGATTTACTATCAAATATTCCGTTTTGGTTCATGATTAGAGCAAATGGCAATCCAAAATCATACATTTTTTTAAAAATCGCGTCTCGTTTGCTAAAAGGCGGGTTACTAACGATGCATTCGGTAAAGGCTGGCGGTTTTTCGTAATCAAAGAAATCTTGACCTGTCTCAATATGCCCATGATGAACAGCAAATCCGTTCTTACGTAAAATTTTCACAAATTCACTATTTTCTTTATCGAAAGGGCACCAAATATACTTAAAGCGCTTTGCTTTTAAGTAAGGCAAAATTATTTCGACTGCATAAGCGGGTGTGTAGTATTCATCGCTTTTTGATGTTTTAATTTGTTGGCTAAAACTCATTTTTTATTTCCTCTCTCCATATCTCCTCGATCAACCAATCCAGATTCTTGCGAGCCTTCTTCAGGTCTTCAAGTCCATTCTTCTTTTGGAAGCGCAGCATATACTTGATTGCATTGCCCCAGTAGAAACCTTGTTCGGCATTTAAACCACCCGCAAAGTTCCGCACTACATCAATTGCTTCGAGACCGTGCGTGCCTTGATAGTGGCTGGGTTTGTTTATGTTGTCTGTTTTCATTTTTTGCTTTTCCTTTTTTTATTTTTAAAGCCTTTGCCAATTCTCGTTATACCAGTCTCTCACAGCGTCTCGTGGATAGCGGATTTGTGTACCACGACCTCTGTCAATTTTTGGAAAGTCCGAAAATCGGGCATAACGGTCAAACGTCGTTGTTGAGCAACCTAGCATTTTCATGACTTGTTGCTGGGTTAACTCAAGCGGAAGAGCTTTCTCAATGTCAAACATTTGACTAATTTCAAGCAGTGAATTTCGTACGCCGTCCATTATTTTGTTTACAAACGTTAAAATAATTCCCTCTTCCATTTCCATTTTTCCTCTTTCGTTTTTATGCTACACCGTTTTCTAACGCGATAATCTCTTTTTGTTTCGGTGTTTCTCTTGTTTCAAAAAGTGAGAATGCGCTGAACTGCAGAGATTTTAGAAAATCAAACGCCTTAACAGCTTCTGTGTGCTTAATGTGCGTGTACTTCGTTACGTTAAAATGATGTTTTAAGTGCGAGTGTTGCAAGCGGATAAACTGACCTTTTTTAGATGCAAACAGATTGTCGCTTGGTGTAACTCCTGCTTGTTTGAAATATTCCTTAGCGAATGCGTGTGCTTGACGTCCGATAATGCTTTTAATCTCGCTAGCTTCTGCGTCGTCAATATGTACTCGCTTGTCGATTTCTGATACTAGGTTTTCAACTTCTCCAAGTCGTCGCTTGGTAGTCGCTGCCGTTTTATCCATTTCTTCTTTTAGCCCGGTCATCTCTTTTAAGATTTCCTTCAAGGTTTCGTTTTGGTTTACAAGCTGAACTGCTTGCTCTCCTTGCATTTTTACGGCTTCCATGAGTGCGTCTGTTTTATTCATTTACTATTTCTCCTTCTACAATTGTGCGCCCTTTTTCAGGGACAACCTTATTCATTTCAGACAGCCAATTTTCGGTTAGCGTCAGCAACTGTCTGATTTTGTCGATTTGGATTTCTTTTCCAGCGCCTTGGATAAGAGCCTTGAAACGTAGCGGCGCCATCTTCTCATCAAAGAATGTTTCAAATTCTGTCGCTAGGTTGCTTAATTCAAGCACATTAGCAACGCTAGCTTCTAATTTCTGCTTATCAGCTTTTAGATGTTCAAGCGAATCTTTCAAAGCTATCGCTTCTGATGTCTCTTTTTCTAGCAACTGATAAGACGCTTCTTTGAGTTTTAGGCTTCGCTTGACAGAGTCCAGTTCATCTACGAGGTTCTTATTCTTTTCCAAAAGCGTATTATTGAGTTGTTTAGTTGCCGTGTAGTCATCGGGCACGACTTCTTTTACAACCTCTTTAGTGACTGTTTTCTTTTCAAGCCCTTTCAAAGCCTGTTCTGCCAAACGTTCGTTTTTTTCTCGCAGGATTTTATTGTCTGCTTTTGACGAATTGAGTTGTCGGCGCAAATCCTGTAGTTCTCGAACCGTTGGATTGTCGCCCTCTTCAATACGTTCTATCTGCTCTTGTTTCTGGTCATCTGGTAGAGTGGCGATGAGATGTAGAGCGGTAGTTCCTAAATGTCGCAACGTTTCGACATTTGGCAATTCCTCAACAATTTTTATAGATTTGTAAACAAAGTCTTTATCAAGACCGAGACTTTCATGCCATTTTCTAAATTCGCCGTGAACCAAATCATTCTCTTTTACATGCTTCAGCCGTCTGCCAATTTCCCAAATAGACTGCCCCGCAATCTGCTTGTGATGATTGATTTCCAATTCAATCTGAGCTAGATTATTTGATAATGCTATCTCTTGCATACTTCCCCTTTCTTGTCTTTTGTGTTATAATCTAAGTAGTATTATTTGTTATGCCACTCACTTGCGAGTGGCTTTTTTGATATAATCATCTCGAAGGAGGTGACTATATGATTTCCAAAGAACAAATTGCTCACGATTTGGCTATTGCAGTAATTACAGCAAAGTTGACTAAAAGCACTTTTCCAAAATCAAGTAGACAACTGCTGATTGATTACCAAACAGAATTCAATGAGATTCTGCGTCTTCAAAAGCTTTAATCGTTGAGTAACTATCGTAGGCTTCTGATAACAGACTAAGCGTTCGGGTTCTGTGCCCATCATACCTGCTGTTGTCAGAAGTTTTTAATTCGTCTAATACAGATTGCATTAGGCTTAAAAACATTTCTCTAGTTTGCATTATTTCTCCTTTCCTCTATCAATTCCGATAGCGACAAGATGTAGGATAATGCTAACAAGCAACAAAGCGGTAAGAAAACCCCAAAAGAATAATTCCATATTGTCTCCTTAAAAAAGATGAAGTACTTTAGTTGATTTAATAAGCTCAGCGACCGCTAAAATGGTTTCTGGGTCTTTTTTGTCTGCCGTTTCTAAAACTGAAACAACGTATTCTTTGATTTTGTTTTCAAATTCTTGTGGTTTCATGCCGTCTCCTTTCTAAATTCATTCCCTCTTTTCTGCTATAATAGTGTCAGAAAGGAGGTTATCGCTATGAATGTAAATCCGGAAAAATTTGCTCTTGCCGTCGTTGCTTCATCTTCTTCAAATTTGAGTTTAAAAGATAAATTTGAATTATATGAAAAGGCTGTTGAATTTGTTGAAAAACAAAACAAAATCTCTCATGACAAAGCAATTCAAAAAGTCAAGGATTTCTTGAATGATGATTAGTTAAAACATTTCTGAAATCTCGCATAACGTTCTAGCAATCTCGCATTTTGTTAGAACGTTTTTTTCGTTATCATATTTTCGCGCTAAATCATCAGCTATAGCCATCAACCATTGTTCAAGAAATTCTTTTTTAAAAATTTCCTTTCCGTCTTCATCCAGTTTTTCGTTTCGAAATATACTCATATCGTCTCCTTTCTGTTTGTGGTATAATAGAGTAAAAAACAATCGGAGTTTTATTGTGGAAGCTCTATCAAACAAAGCGCATTGCTTAATCAACTGTAAAGGGTAAACCAAATAACTTGTGGATAAGCAGTTTGATAATAAGGAAAACCCCTACCCCAATAATCGAACCCAATATAGTGCCGACAATTGCCAAAAAGGTACAACCGATTATTAACCCAGTATCACTCCAAATCCAATCGTCAATGACGTCTTTGATTTTTTCAAAGCCTTTTTTTATTTTCTTCATAATAGTTCCTTTCTAATCCTCTTTCTACACATCTCCTTTAATAGGATTTTGTGCAACCCACTTCATAGCGGCTATTTGATTGATATTAACCATCACGCCACCTATATTCAAAAACCTATTTTTAGGGTTTTCAACAAATTGGAATAATTCAACAATTTGCATTACAGGATTTGTCACCTCTATTTTCCTACCGTTCGATAGAGTAATGATCGCTGTAACTATCTCTGCAACTGGTACAGAATTTTTTAAACCTTTTTCTGAAATCAAATTTGCCATTTTTTCCTACTCCTCAAATCTTTCCCATGGCTCAGTCATTCGTAATTTCTTGTTAATGCGAAGTTTCAAGTCATCACTACCTTTTCCGTCTTTGAAAAGTTGCGTAATAGCTGATGGGGTAACGCCTACCACGATAGCCAAATCCGTTTGCGACCACCCACGTTTTTCACTTCGTTCTTTTACAAGCTCAATCCATTTGCGATGTTGTTGGCTCATGTGACCTCCTCCTTTTATTTTTAATGGAGTTAAAGAGTTAGTAAATTATTTTGTAAAATGCTTGACAAATATCACCCAAAAGGTTAAAATGAAAGCATAATTAAAAACCTTGATAAAACCTTGTATCTATCAACTTATTCGCTCACCAAAGCTATTTATTTTTTAGATAAGTTTTAACTTTGTTTTTTACTAACTCATTAACTTACAAAAACTATTTTACACCCAATTAGGTGATATGTCAATACTTTTCACCCAAAAAAGTTGAAATATTTTTTGTTATGTTCCAGAAAGGTTGATTTAACAATGTTTCCGACATACGAAAAAATCAAAGAACTTGCTGATAAGCATGGAATTTCTCTTATGAAATTAGAAGAAGATTTGGGTTACAGTAGAAATACACTCTACAAGTTGAAATCACAAAAACCCAATGCTGAACGAATTTCAGAAATCGCCGATTATTTCCACGTCAGCACCGACTATCTTCTCGGTCGAACTGATAATCCTAAAGTAGCTTCGAATAGCGCGCAATCTGAAGTAGACCTCAAAGAATTAGCGAAAGAAAGTTTCTTTTACGATGGTCATCATTTAAACGATGAGGATATAGACCTTATTTCCTCGTTGCTAGAAACACGAATAAAAAATAGACAGGATTGACCCATTATGACGCAAATCGCCTATTTTGATGGCAGAAACTCTGGGATTAAAGGGGTTTATAACAAGCCTTTTGATACTGTGTTTGTCAATGCGTATCTCAATGAAATCGAAATGAAGAAAGTGACCTACCATGAATTAGGACACAAAAATCATAATGCTATTGATTACAAATACAATCGCGAGCGCTGTGAACTACAAGCAGATAGAAATATGATACATCATCTTATGAAAGAAGAACTTTCCACCTATGATGACGTTGAAGATTTCAATTATGCTCGTTTTATGCAAAAATACAACCTAAAAACCATTGCCGATGAAACGATGGTTAAAGAAGAATTTCAAAATCTTATAGACGCAATTTAGAAAACACATAATAAAAACTACGTGCAAAAACTGAACCACGTTAAAAGCTGATAGGAGGTTACTTGTTATGAAACAAGATGAAAGTAAAGTTCTAGGTATTTTAGCTATTGTATTTGGCGGAATTGCTCTTATCGGTTCTTGGGTGCCAATTCTCAACAATCTATCGTTTATGATTGGAATTGTCGCTTTAATCTTAGGAGTTATTGCTTTGATTGTAAACAGAAAGCGCAAGAAAGTCTTGGCAATCGTTGGTACTTCGTTAGCGTTCGCATCTTGCGTGATTGTGCTTATAACTCAATCAATTTATGGTGCGGCTGTAGATAATGCGGCTAAAGAAGTTAAAAAAACATCACAATCTATCGAAAAATCTTATAGCAAAGAGGAAGCTAAAGAAAAAGAGAAACAAAAAGCTGCTGACGCTAAGTTTAAATGGACGCAAGAATATTATAACTCGCTTAAAGAGGGCGACTTTGAAACAGGAGAAGGCGGCAGCAATTACAATGACATTGTCGCTAAGGTTGGAGAGCCTACAGTTAAAGACGAAGGAACTGACGAATTAGAGGCTGAATGGAAGAACGAAGATGGTAGTCAATATCAATCAGTTAGCTTGTCGTTTAAAAAACAAAGCGACGGCACTTGGCTTTTATATGACAAACTAAGCATGTTTTAAAATAAAAAAATCCCAACACGCGCACCGACCAAAGCTTGCGTATTGGGGAAAAACGATTGTATGAGAATTAGGCTCTAACGCCTTTTTCTCATACCCATTTTATCAAAAAATGAGGTAAAACACAATGGCAAGTTACAGGAAAAGGAATAACGGCTGGGAGTATCGCATATCTTATAAAAAGCCTGATGGCACGTATGGAGAAAAAAGCAAACGTGGCTATCGAACTAAATCCGAAGCCGAAAGAGCTGCAGCGGAAGCACAAAGAGAACTTGCAGAAGCTGTAGAAATTGACAAAAAAATAGAACTGGCTGATTATTTCAAAAAGTGGGCTGAAATCCATAAGAAGCCACATGTTAGCATAGGGACGTGGAAAAGCTATCAGCAAGCCGTACGGATTGTCACAGAATATTTTCAACATACAAAATTGACTGCAGTCACTTCTACCGCTTACCAACAATTTTTAAACGAACTAGGCACGCGCTATTATCAAAAGACGATACACGGGATTCATCATAAAATTAGACGGTCAATTAAGCAGGCAGTTGTTGACGGCTACATTACGAGAAATTTTACAGAATTAGCAAAAATCAGCTCTACTAATAAATCTAAGCCGCTTGAAGATAAGTTTTTACAACTCGACAAATATCAAGAACTTATCAATTTACTAAAAAAAGAGACCTCTAAAAAAGACTATGTACATCTCTACTTGCTTGCTGTTACTGGAATGAGACTAGGTGAAAGCTTAGGCTTGACTTGGCAAGATATTGACTTTGACAAGCAACTAATAGACATTAACAAGACTTGGGATATTTACAATCGCCAAGGATTTAAACCAACCAAAAACAAGCAATCTGTTCGCAAAATTCCACTAACGCCTGAATTATCTCTTGTTTTAAAAAAATACAAATTCAGCGTGTGGAAAAAGAACTCATACAATCGATTGTTTACAAGAACGAATCACACTTGGCTCAATCGCCTTGTAAAAAAACTCACAGACACAAATATCCACATTCACAGTCTTCGACACACGTACGCTAGTTATTTGATTTCCGAGAATATTGACTTGTTGACTGTTTCGAATTTGCTAGGCCACAAAGACTTGACTGTAACTTTGCAAACTTATGCTCACCAACTAGAAGCGAAAAAAGAGCAAGATTTCGAGGAAATAAAAAAACTTTTTGGGTAAATTTTGGGTGACAAAAAGCAAAAAGCCGATAATACAGGCTTTTAGAGAGGATATATATGATAACCAAAGAATTTGATACGATTGCTGCCATTTCCACTCCTCTTGGTGAAGGAGCTATCGGCATTGTTAGACTGAGCGGGACGAATAGCTTTGCCATTGCTCAAAAAATCTTCAAAGGAAAAGATTTAAGTACGGTTGCCAGTCACACACTAAATTATGGGCATATTATTGACCCAGAAAAAAACGAAATTTTAGATGAAGTTATGATTGGAGCTATGCGTTCTCCTAAAACCTTCACACGTGAAGACGTGATTGAGATTAACACCCACGGAGGGATTGCTGTGACCAACGAAATTCTCCAATTAGCCATTCGAGAAGGAGCTAGAATGGCAGAACCTGGTGAATTTACCAAACGCGCTTTTCTCAATGGACGTGTGGATTTGACGCAAGCAGAGGCTATTATTGACATTATTCGAGCAAAAACGGACAAAGCCATGAATATCGCCGTCAAACAACTGGACGGCTCTCTATCTGATCTCATTAACAACACACGTCAGGAAATTCTTAACACACTAGCTCAAGTTGAGGTCAATATTGACTATCCAGAATATGATGACGTTGAGGAAATGACTACCAAATTGTTGCGTGAAAAAACAGCTGAATTTGAAAAACTGCTGACTCAACTTTTAAAAACAGCTCGCCGCGGTAAGATTCTACGCGAAGGAATTTCGACTGCCATTATTGGTCGCCCAAACGTTGGCAAATCTAGTCTCCTTAACAACCTGCTCCGTGAGGACAAGGCTATTGTGACAGATATTGCCGGAACCACTCGCGATGTCATTGAAGAATATGTCAACATCAACGGAGTGCCACTTAAGTTGATTGATACTGCGGGTATTCGTGATACAGATGATATTGTAGAACAAATCGGAGTAGAGCGTTCCAAAAAAGCGCTCCAAGACGCTGACCTTGTGCTTCTTGTGTTAAATGCTAGCGAGCCATTGACAGAACAAGACCGCAAACTTCTAGAAATCAGTCAAGACACCAACCGTATCTTGCTACTCAATAAAACTGACTTAGAAGAAAAGATTGAAGTTGACCAGCTTCCCGATAACTTTATCAAGATTTCTGTTCTTCAAAATCAAAATATTGATAAAATCGAAGAACGAATCAACCAACTTTTCTTTAAAAATGCAGGCATTGTAGAACAAGACGCTACTTATCTCTCTAACGCTCGCCATATTTCTCTGATTGAAAAAGCTGTCGAAAGTCTCCAAGCTGTCAATGAGGGACTGGATTTAGGAATGCCTGTTGACTTAGTGCAAGTAGATTTGACTCGGACGTGGGAAATCCTGGGTGAAATAACAGGTGACGCCGCTCCTGATGAACTCATTAGCCAACTTTTCAGCCAATTTTGTTTGGGAAAATAATAGTAAACAAATTCGAACAAAAACAAGTAAGCTCTATGATTTCTATAGGAATAACCTTAGAAATCATAGAGCTTCTTACTTTTCATCAAAAAGAGAATAAGACAGAACTAAAAATTTTAAATGTTTAGTTCGTAGTTTTAACCTTTCATTACTAAACCGATAAAATGGCAGAAACTTCATTCTCATAGAGCAGACACAATATTATGCTCTGATTGTCATGAATGGAGAACCTTCTGTATTGTCAGTTGGCTCCAAACTCCGTACTCTAAATAAATAATCTACTGAATAATAGCCATTATTATTAGCATTATACGGATACATTACGTAAGTCATTCCGTTGTTATAGCCCCTCATGACTAGCTCATGCGTAACAGGATAATTTGCAAATACACTAGTTCCTACTGCACCAAGCACATGGTGTCCCATAGCAAGCGCTTCTCGCACAGCTGCGGTTGAACCTAAAACATCCGTTTTCAACCCCCAATGTCGAGCTGCTAATACAATACCATGGATCGTTGTGCCGTAGCTTCTCTTATTGAATTCATTCGTAGAATGATAGAGATAATCTGCCACAGTCGTTGGTAAAACAGTCTGTCCTGTAATACCAGAAATTGCCATAGCGACCGTTGTTGGAACGCAGCCCGTTGCAGCAAATGTGTAGCCTCCATAAGTTCGTCCTGCCCAACGACCATCACGTTAAGAAAAATATGGTGTCGGATAAGACGTTTTAGAAACTTATACTGTGGTGCCCGCCACTCCAACGATTTTACCATTGTTTTGAATGTAATACAAATGAACATTGTATTTGCCGGTTGAGTTCTTATGGTCACTCGCTTTTACAGTTATCTTATAGGTACCATCAGCTCGTTTTGCAGCAGTATACCAAATGATGTCATCTTGACCATTTACACTAGACCACGTTGGCAGCTTCACTTCACGAACACCATTAGGGCTGGAAACATTAGACACTACCACGTCAAATGTTCCTGTTTTAGAATTATTATTTTGGATCGTGATTTTTCCAGTTGGTTTAAGGTTTTCCCCAGAAATTGTCACATTGGTTGATGTACCGCCTACTCCAATCAATGTTCCATTGTTTTGAACATAGTACAAATGAATATAGTACAAACCGGCTGAATTCTTATGATCACTTGCTTTAATGAATGCCTTATAAGTTCCATTGGCCTGTCTAGTAGCAGTGTACCAGATAATATCGTCCTGACCATTGACATTAGACCAGGTCGGTAATTTCACTTCACGGACACCATCTGGATTAGAAACGTTGGAGACAATTACTTCAAAAGTTCCTTTATTAACGTCTTTATTTTGAATTGTTAATGTACCTTTTGGACGTGCAATTGAAACTTCTGTCGTTGTGCCACCAATCCCAACGATTTTACCATTTCCTTGGATATAGTAAAGATGAATATGGTACAAACCTGTGCTTCTTTTATGGTCACTCGCTTTGACAGTTGCTTTGTAAGTCCCATTGGCCTGTCTAGTAGCGGTATACCAGATAATATCATCCTGACCATTGACATTAGACCAGGTCGGTACTTTCACTTCACGAACGCCGTAAGGGCTAGAAACACCTGAGACAATCACATCAAAGGTTCCTGTATTAGGATTATTATTCGCAATTGTAAGATTGCCTTTTGCTCTTGCTAAAGATACATTTACTTGTGTTCCTGCTACTCCAACGATTTCGCCATTGCCTTGGATATAATACAGATGAACATTATATAGACCTGTTGAATATTTGTGATCACTTACCTTGACGGTCGTCTTATACGTTCCATCGGCTTGTTTTTTAGCAGTATACCAGATAATGTCGTCTTGACCATCTACATTAGACCAAGTCGGTAATTTCACTTCACGAACACCATCTGGACTGGAAACACCTGAGACAATCACATCAAAGGTTCCTGCGTCAGGATTGTTATTCGCGATAGTCAAAGTACCTTTAGGATGCGCAATCGAAACTGTTGTCGTTGTCCCTGTTACTCCTACCAACTGATTATTTTCTTGGATATAATATACATGAATATTATACTCTCCAGTTGATTTTTTATGATCAGTCGCTTTAACTGTTACTTTGTAAGTTCCATTGGCTTGTTTCTTAGCAGTATACCAGATAATATCATCTTGACCACCGATGCTGGACCAAGTTGGAACTTTCACTTCACGAACGCCATAAGGACTAGAAACATTGGAAATAAGGACATCAAAAGTTCCTGTGTCAGGATTATTATTAGCAATAGTCACTTTTCCTTGAGGTCGTCCAAATGAAAGCTCGGTAGTTGTTCCACCTACGCCAACCAATTTCCCATTATTTTGAATGTAATAAAGGTGAATGTGATAGAGTCCTGTAGAAAATTTGTGATCTACTGCTCTTACTGTTACTTTATAGGTTCCATCAGCCTGTTTAGCAGCTGTATACCAAATAATGTCATCTTGACCATTGACATTAGACCAGGTCGGTACTTTCACTTCACGAACGCCATAAGGAGCAGAAACGTCCGACACAATCACATCAAAGGTTCCTGTGTTAGGATTCTTGTTTTGAACTGTGATTTTTCCTTTTATTGGCTGATTTGCAGCACGATTGCTTGGAGTTGCCTTATTCGTAAAACGTCCAGTATAATCCACACTTTGGTCAAAAACATGACGACCAAGTAGTAGTTCAGCTTGCGAAGTAAACTGCCAAGCACCTGCTTCACTATTATATTTCAGTGTTTTCGCATCATCTGCACTTAATTTTGAAGTTGGATATTGCGCTACCCAGAAATTCTCCAAGCCAAATTGCTCTGTTTGGATTGGTCCTTTCGTTCTGAGATTATTTCGATCAAGCCAACTTGCACTTGTATAGTACATCAAATTTGAAAAGCCCATACGCCGCATTTCATCTGCCCAAGCTTGAGTAGTTGCATTGATATTCGGACGCATATCAGAATCTTCAATATCATTTACCATAACAGTTGAGGAAGGAAGGTTCAATCGCCTTGCTTCCTCTGCAAAATAGCGCGCTTCTGCTCTTGCTTCTGCTTCATTAGTATAATGAGAAAAAGCATAAGCCGACACTTGCATACCTGCCGCTTGTGCATTCTGTGTTTGAGAAACCGCATAAGGATTTTTATAACTCGTTCCTTCTGTTAATTTGACAACAACCCCATTTACCCCTTTTTCAGCTAAATGTTGATAATCCTCTTTGCTGATATGCCCATTATGACTGCTGACATCTACAAAAGTTGATTTTTTTACTTGCGCATCAGGATTACTTCTGGCTGTTGCTTGATTATTCTGCGCAGCAAAAAAAGTTGACTTGTTGTCTTTTTTAGTCTCAGTTGTAGTTGTCGAATTTTCTTTTACAACTGATTGTTCTTCTGAAACTTTAGCCTCAGTTGAAGCAGTAGTTGCTTCGATTTTAGATGAAGAAGATGAAGTTGTTTGATTTATTGGAGCAGTTTGAGTTACTTCTTTTGTTTGGAGTTCAGCTAAAGAATGAGTTTCTTGTTTATTGAGTTCTACTGTCGGCTGTGGCGTAGAAGTTTTTACAGGTTCATCAGCAAAAATTTGCTGTGAACTAGCTGCAATTAAAATAGCTGTGCTTGCTAAATAAAATAAACTTTTCTTTTTCATTTTATTTCTCCATTTTAAAATAAGCCTACCATAAAATATGGCAAGCTAACTATTTCTTTTAAGAAATTATTTTACAAAGTCCAACAATGCAAGGAAACTTTCTGCTTCAAGTGATGCTCCACCAACAAGGGCACCGTCAACATCTGGACATGCCATGTATTCAGCTACATTGTTCGGTTTTACTGAGCCGCCGTATTGTACACGTACTTTGTCAGCCACTTCTTGACCAAAGTCAGCTGCTACAACATCACGAACTGCTTTACACATTTTTTGAGCATCGTCTTGAGTAGCTGATTTACCAGTACCGATAGCCCAGATTGGTTCGTAAGCAATGACAAGAGAAGACACTTGTTCTGCTGTCAATCCTTTAAGGGCTGCAGATACTTGAGCACCTACAAATTCCACTGCTTTACCAGCTTCGTAAGTTTCAAGAGATTCACCACAGCAGATGATTGGAAGAAGACCGTTGCGGAAGATAGCATGAGCTTTCTTGTTGATATCTTCGTCTGTTTCATGGAAATAGTCACGACGTTCTGAGTGACCAATTACAACATAATCAAGACCCATTTCAGAAAGAACTTTGGGACTATTTTCACCAGTAAATGCACCAGCGTCTTCAAAATAAGTATTTTGTGCAGCAACTTTAAGATTTGAACCTTTTGCTGCAGCAAGAACTGTCGTCAAATCAAGCGCAGGAGCTGCGATACCTGCTTCAACAAGATCAGATGAAGGAAGTTTACTTGCAACTGCTTCTACAAAAGCTTTAGCTTCTTCTGGATTTTTGTTCATTTTCCAGTTACCAGCAATAAATGGTTTACGTG
>OBUN01000211.1_pt1 | contig 22877 bp, 16 predicted proteins | sample 1475851 | NCBI WGS metagenome assembly OBUN01 (sample SAMEA2579932, study PRJEB22360) | human gut metagenome | reverse complement strand
CCGACTTATGCTCCGCATGCCGCTCAGCCTGCGCCGCAGGCGTACCAGCCAGAGTCGGCGCCGTATCAGCAGCCGGCTTATGCTCCGCATGCCGGTCAGCCGGCGCCGCAGGCGTATCAGCCAGAGCCGGCGCCGTATCAGCAGCCGACTTACGATCCGTATGCCGCTCAGCCTGCGCCGCAAGGGTATCAGCCAGAGCCGGCGCCGTATCAGCAGCCGACTTACGATCCGCATGCCGCTCAGCCTGCGCCGCAGGCGTATCAGCCGCAAAGCGCGCCAGTGCCGTCACCGGAGCCAGAACCAGAGGTTGCGCCGGAAGAGGTGAAACGTCCACCGCTCTATTACTTCGAAGAAGTCGAAGAGAAGCGGGCACGTGAACGCGAGCTGCTGGCCTCCTGGTATCAGCCAATTCCGGAGCCGGAAAGTCCGATTGCCACTAAACCGCTGACGCCGCCAGCCTCCTCGTCCAAACCGCCAGTGGAGACAACCGTGGTCTCTGCGGTCGCGGCAGGGGTGCATCAGGCAACGGCCGCCAGCGGCGGCGCGGCGGCGGCAACCTCGGCGACGGCCGCATCCGCTGCGGCTGCGCCATTGTTCAGCCCGGCATCCAGCGGACCGCGGGTCCAGGTGAAAGAAGGTATTGGTCCAAAACTACCGCGACCAAACCGCGTTCGTGTCCCGACGCGTCGGGAGCTGGCCTCTTACGGCATCAAGCTACCGTCGCAACGGGAGGCGGAACAGCGTGCGCGGCAGGCGGAGCGCGACCCCCATTATGACGATGAGCTGCTCTCGGATGAGGAAGCGGATGCTATGGAGCAGGATGAACTGCGGCCGTCGTGGGGCAGGCGGAGCTGGCGCGCCAGTTTGCCGCCACCCAGCAGCAGCGCTATGGCCATCGCTGGGAAGACGATAACGCGACTGATGACGATGACGCCGACACTGCGGCGGAAGCGGAGCTGGCGCGCCAGTTTGCCGCCACCCAGCAGCAGCGCTACGCCGCTGAGCAGCCGCCGGGCGCTAATCCGTTCTCGCCGGCGGATTATGAATTCTCGCCGATGAAAACGCTGGTCAATGAGGGGCCGAGCGAGCCGCTGTTTACGCCGACGCCGGAAGTCCAGCCGCAACAACCGGCCCCGCACTCTCAACAACCGGCCGCCGCTCCGCAGCAGGGTTATCAACCTGCGCAGCACCAGCCGGTACACCCTCAGCCAGTGCCGCCGCAGCCTTACCAGACTGCACCGCAGCCCGTGCAGCAGCAACAGCCGGTTGCCCCGCAGGGGCATCAGCCTGCCGCGCCCGCGCCGCAGGAGAGCCTGATCCACCCGCTGCTGATGCGCAATGGCGATAGCCGTCCGCTGCAAAGACCGACCACGCCGTTGCCGTCGCTGGATCTGTTAACCCCACCACCCAGTGAAGTCGAGCCGGTGGATACCTTTGCTCTCGAGCAGATGGCGCGACTGGTGGAAGCACGTCTGGCCGATTTCCGCATTAAAGCGGATGTGGTGAACTACTCGCCGGGGCCGGTGATCACCCGCTTCGAACTGAATCTGGCGCCTGGCGTCAAAGCGGCTCGAATCTCTAACCTGTCACGCGATCTGGCGCGTTCGCTGTCGACGGTTGCCGTGCGCGTGGTGGAAGTGATCCCGGGTAAACCGTATGTCGGTCTTGAGCTGCCGAATAAAAAGCGTCAGACCGTCTATCTGCGTGAAGTGCTCGACAACGCCAAGTTCCGCGATAACCCATCGCCGCTGACCGTGGTGCTGGGTAAAGATATCGCTGGCGACCCGGTGGTAGCTGACCTGGCGAAAATGCCGCACCTGCTGGTTGCCGGTACTACCGGTTCCGGTAAGTCAGTCGGTGTGAACGCCATGATCCTCAGCATGCTCTACAAAGCGCAGCCGGAAGATGTGCGTTTCATCATGATCGACCCGAAAATGCTCGAGCTGTCGGTCTACGAAGGTATTCCGCATCTGCTGACGGAAGTGGTCACCGACATGAAAGACGCCGCCAATGCGCTGCGCTGGAGCGTCAACGAGATGGAGCGCCGCTACAAGCTGATGTCAGCGCTGGGCGTGCGTAACCTGGCGGGCTATAACGAGAAGATCGCGGAGGCCGCGCGCATGGGGCGTCCGATCCCGGATCCGTACTGGAAGCCGGGCGACAGCATGGATGCCGTGCATCCGGTGCTGGAAAAACTGCCGTATATCGTGGTGCTGGTGGACGAGTTCGCCGACCTGATGATGACCGTCGGCAAGAAGGTGGAAGAGCTGATTGCCCGCCTGGCGCAAAAAGCGCGTGCGGCGGGGATCCATCTGGTGCTGGCGACGCAGCGTCCGTCGGTAGATGTTATTACCGGCCTGATTAAGGCCAACATCCCGACGCGCATCGCCTTTACCGTATCGAGTAAAATCGACTCGCGTACCATTCTCGATCAGGGCGGCGCGGAATCGCTGCTGGGTATGGGGGATATGCTCTACTCCGGGCCGAACTCTACCACGCCGGTGCGCGTCCACGGGGCGTTTGTGCGTGACCAGGAAGTCCACGCTGTGGTTCAGGACTGGAAAGCCCGCGGCCGTCCGCAGTACGTCGATGGCATTACCTCCGACAGCGAAAGCGAAGGCGGTGGTGGCGGCTTTGATGGCGGGGAAGAGCTGGACCCGCTGTTCGATCAGGCGGTCAGTTTTGTGACTGAGAAGCGCAAAGCGTCGATTTCCGGGGTCCAGCGTCAGTTCCGCATTGGCTATAACCGGGCAGCACGCATTATCGAACAGATGGAAGCGCAGGGGATCGTCAGCGAACAGGGCCATAACGGTAACCGCGAAGTGCTGGCGCCGCCGCCCTTTGAATGAGTGCAAAGTTGGGTAAATAAGCGCAAAATCAGCCAATTCTTCTGTTCCGCCGCCGTCGGCGGTCCTACATTAGGGACAGAAGAGGCTCCCGCGTCGGGAGTGACGCACATTAAGGAATAACAATGAAAAAACTCGCAATCACCTGTGCATTACTGTCTGGTATGGTCGTCAGCCAGGTCTGGGCAGATGCGGCCAGTGACTTAAAAAGCCGTCTTGATAAAGTGAGCAGTTTCCATGCCAGCTTCACGCAGAAAGTCACCGACGGCAGCGGTAACGCCGTCCAGGACGGACAGGGCGACCTGTGGGTAAAACGTCCGAACCTGTTTAACTGGCATATGACCCAGCCAGATGAAAGCGTTCTTGTCTCGGATGGCAAAACGCTGTGGTTCTACAACCCGTTCGTTGAGCAGGCTACGGCGACCTGGCTGAAAGATGCTACCAGCAACACGCCGTTTATGCTGATTGCCCGCAACCAGTCCAGTGACTGGCAGCAGTACAATATCAAACAAAACGGCGATGATTTTGTGCTGACGCCGAAAAGCGGCAGCGGTAACCTGAAGCAGTTCACGATCAACGTCGGTCGGGACGGCACCATCCATCAGTTCAGCGCCGTCGAGCAGGATGACCAGCGCAGCAGCTATCAGCTGAAGTCGCAGCAGAACGGCGCCGTCGACGCATCTAAGTTCACCTTTACGCCGCCGAAAGGGGTGACGGTGGACGATCAACGTAAGTAGAGGCGAAAGTGAGCAATCTGTCGCTCGATTTTTCCGACAACGCGTTTCAACCTCTGGCCGCTCGCATGCGGCCAGAAAATTTAGCGCAGTATATTGGCCAGCAGCATCTGCTGGCGCCGGGTAAACCCCTGCCGCGGGCGATTGAAGCCGGGCATCTGCATTCAATGATCCTCTGGGGGCCGCCGGGCACCGGCAAGACCACCCTCGCGGAAGTGATTGCCCGCTACGCCAGCGCCGATGTCGAACGGATCTCGGCGGTGACCTCAGGGGTGAAAGAGATTCGCGAGGCTATTGAGCGCGCGAGGCAAAATCGCAACGCCGGCCGGCGGACCATCCTGTTTGTTGACGAAGTGCATCGCTTTAATAAAAGCCAGCAGGATGCCTTTCTGCCCCATATTGAAGACGGCACCATCACTTTTATTGGCGCGACCACCGAAAACCCCTCCTTTGAGCTTAATTCAGCGCTGCTCTCCCGCGCCCGCGTCTACTTACTGAAATCGCTGACCACCGACGATATCGAGCGGGTGCTTGACCAGGCGATGAACGATAAGTCCCGCGGCTACGGCGGGCAGGATATTATTCTGCCGGAAGAGACCCGCAAGGCCATCGCCGAACTGGTGAACGGCGACGCGAGGCGGGCGCTGAATACCCTGGAAATGATGGCTGATATGGCCGAGAGCGATGACTCGGGCAAGCGGGTGCTGAAGGCGGAACTGCTGACCGAGATCGCTGGCGAGCGCAGCGCGCGCTTTGATAACAAAGGCGACCGGTTCTACGATTTGATTTCTGCTCTGCATAAGTCGGTGCGCGGTAGCGCGCCGGATGCGGCACTTTACTGGTATGCGCGGATCATCACCGCCGGCGGCGATCCGCTGTACGTTGCCCGCCGCTGTCTGGCGATAGCCTCGGAAGATGTCGGCAACGCCGACCCACGGGCGATGCAGGTCGCCATTTCGGCGTGGGATTGCTTTACCCGCGTCGGGCCGGCGGAAGGCGAACGGGCGATTGCCCAGGCCATTGTCTATCTGGCCTGCGCGCCGAAAAGCAACGCCGTCTACACCGCCTTTAAAGCGGCGCTGTCCGACGCGCGGGATCGTCCTGACTACGACGTTCCGGTGCATCTGCGCAATGCGCCGACGAAGCTGATGAAAGAGATGGGTTACGGACAGGAGTATCGTTACGCTCATGACGAACCCAACGCCTACGCCGCCGGCGAGCAGTACTTCCCGCAGGAAATGGCGCAAACGCGCTATTATCACCCGACAAACCGGGGGCTTGAGGGCAAAATTGGCGAAAAGCTCGCCTGGCTCGCTGAACAGGATCAAAATAGCCCGATAAAACGCTACCGCTAATTGAGGCGTTGCGGTAAGGTTATTACTCTATTTCCGTGGTCGTAGTCTGCGGCCACTTTTCTTTATTTAATTCGATAAGCACAGGATAAGCATGCTCGATCCCAATCTGCTGCGTACCGAGCCAGACGCAGTCGCAGAAAAACTGGCACGCCGGGGCTTTAAGCTGGATGTAGATAAACTTCGCGCGCTTGAAGAGCGTCGTAAAGTTCTGCAGGTGCAAACGGAAAACCTGCAGGCGGAGCGTAACTCCCGATCGAAATCCATTGGCCAGGCGAAAGCGCGCGGGGAAGACATCGAGCCATTACGCCTGGAAGTGAACAAACTCGGCGAACAGTTGGATGCTGCAAAGTCCGAGCTGGAAACGCTGCTGGCGGAAATTCGCGATATCGCGCTGGCGATCCCGAATATTCCTCATGATGATGTGCCGGTTGGCCGTGACGAAAACGACAACGTTGAAGTCAGCCGCTGGGGCACGCCGCGCCAGTTCGATTTTGAAGTGCGCGATCACGTGACGCTGGGGGAAATGCACGGGGGGCTGGATTTTGCCGCCGCCGTTAAGCTGACTGGTTCGCGTTTTGTGGTGATGAAAGGCCAGCTGGCCCGTCTGCACCGCGCCCTGGCGCAGTTCATGCTGGATCTGCACACCGAACAGCATGGCTATAGCGAAAACTATGTCCCGTACCTGGTGAACCAGGACACGCTGTATGGCACCGGCCAGTTGCCGAAATTCGCTGGCGACCTGTTCCATACTCGTCCGCTGGAAGAAGAAGCCGACAGCAGCAACTACGCGCTGATCCCGACGGCGGAAGTGCCGCTGACCAACCTGGTACGCGATGAAATCATCGACGAAGACGACCTGCCGATCAAAATGACCGCCCATACGCCGTGCTTCCGCTCTGAAGCCGGTTCCTATGGTCGCGACACCCGCGGTCTGATCCGCATGCACCAGTTCGACAAAGTTGAAATGGTGCAGATCGTGCGTCCGGAAGACTCCATGGCCGCGCTGGAAGAGATGACCGGTCACGCCGAGAAAGTGCTGCAGCTGCTGGGTCTGCCGTACCGTAAGGTCGCGCTGTGCACCGGCGATATGGGCTTCAGCGCCTGCAAAACCTACGACCTGGAAGTGTGGGTTCCGGCGCAGAACACCTACCGTGAAATCTCTTCCTGCTCTAACGTCTGGGATTTCCAGGCGCGTCGTATGCAGGCCCGCTGCCGCAGCAAGTCCGACAAGAAGACTCGCCTCGTTCATACTCTGAATGGTTCTGGTCTGGCGGTAGGTCGTACCCTGGTGGCGCTGATGGAAAACTATCAGCAGGCCGATGGCCGTATTGAGATCCCGGAAGTGCTGCGCCCGTATATGCGTGGCCTCGAATATATCGGGTAATTTTTTCTTCCTCTCTTTTAAAAGCGCCTGCGGGCGCTTTTTTTACGCCCTTATTGATACCGGGCAATAATCCATTCTACGAATGCAGTGATACTCCCTTTGGATTAAATCAGCATAAAAAACCAATAATATTTCAAAGCAATATATATATGACTATATAGCGCTTGTCAGTTTATTGTGAGCAACCAAAGCGAGTATCCATGAAAATTAAAGCCCCCGATGCTTTACTGGCTGCTGAGGTAAGCCGCCGTGGTCTGATGAAAACCACGGCAATAGGCGGCCTGGCGCTGGCCAGCAACGCACTAACATTACCCTTTACCCGACTGGCGCATGCCGCCGATACGCCGGCACCCGCCAACGAGAAGGTGGTCTGGAGCGCCTGTCCCGTCAACTGGGGCAGCCGCTGCCCGCTGCGCATGCACGTGGTGGATGGCGCGATTAAATACGTCGAAACCGATAATACCGGTGACGATAACTATGACGGTTTGCACCAGGTCCGCGCCTGCCTGCGCGGGCGTTCGATGCGCCGCCGCGTCTATAACCCGGATCGCCTGAAGTACCCGATGAAGCGCGTTGGCAAACGCGGGGAAGGGAAATTCGAGCAAATCAGCTGGGAAGAGGCGTTCGATACTATCGCCAGCAATATGCAGCGGCTGATTAAAGAATACGGCAACGAATCCATCTATCTGAACTACGGCACCGGTACGCTCGGCGGCACGCTGACTCGTTCCTGGCCGCCAGGAAAAACGCTGATTGCCCGTCTGATGAACTGCTGCGGCGGTTATCTGAACCACTATGGCGATTACTCTTCGGCGCAGATTGCCGAGGGCCTCAATTATACCTACGGCGGCTGGGCCGACGGCAATAGCCCATCGGATATTGAAAACAGCCAGCTGGTGGTGCTGTTCGGCAATAATCCCGGCGAAACGCGGATGAGCGGCGGCGGGGTGACGTACTACCTTGAGCAGGCGCGGCAGAAATCCAATGCCCGGATGATCATTATCGATCCACGCTATACCGACACCGGCGCCGGACGCGAAGATGAATGGATCCCGATTCGCCCCGGCACCGATGCGGCGCTGGTATCGGGTCTGGCGTGGGTGATGATCACCGAGAATCTGGTCGATCAGCCGTTCCTCGATAAATACTGCGTGGGATACGACGAGAAAACGCTGCCCGCCGATGCGCCAGCCAATGGTCACTACAAAGCTTACATTCTTGGCCAGGGCACGGACGGTATCGCCAAAACGCCGGAGTGGGCCTCGACGATTACCGGTATTCCGCGCGAACGCATTGTTAAACTGGCGCGCGAAATTGCCACCGCCAAACCGGCCTATATCAGCCAGGGTTGGGGGCCGCAGCGTCACGCCAACGGCGAAATCGCCACCCGGGCTATCTCGATGCTCGCTATCCTGACGGGTAACGTCGGGATCAACGGCGGCAACAGCGGCGCACGCGAGGGCTCTTACAGCCTGCCCTTTGAGCGCATGCCGACGCTGGAGAATCCGGTTCAGACCAGTATCTCGATGTTTATGTGGACCGACGCTATCGAGCGTGGTCCGGAAATGACCGCGCTGCGCGACGGCGTTCGTGGCAAAGATAAGCTCGACGTGCCGATCAAAATGATCTGGAACTATGCGGGCAATTGCCTGATTAACCAGCACTCAGAGATCAACCGTACCCACGAGATCCTGCAGGACGACAAGAAGTGCGAGATGATCGTAGTCATCGATTGCCATATGACCTCGTCCGCGAAATACGCCGATATTCTGCTGCCGGACTGCACCGCCTCCGAGCAGATGGATTTCGCGCTGGATGCCTCCTGCGGCAACATGTCCTACATCATCTTTGCCGATCAGGCCATCAAGCCGCGTTTCGAATGCAAAACTATCTATGAGATGACCACCGAGCTGGCAAAACGCCTCGGTGTGGAGCAGCAGTTTACCGAAGGCCGTACCCAGGAAGGCTGGATGCGCCATCTGTATGAACAGTCGCAGAAAGCGATTCCTGACCTACCAGATTTCGACACCTTCCGCCAGCAGGGCATTTATAAGCAGCGCGATCCGCAAGGACACCATGTGGCCTACAAAGCCTTCCGCGAGGATCCGCAGGCCAATCCGCTGACCACGCCGTCGGGCAAGATCGAAATCTACTCGCAGGCGCTGGCGAAAATCGCGGCCACCTGGGAGCTGCCGGAAGGGGATGTTATCGATCCACTGCCGATCTACACCCCGGGCTTCGAAAACTACAACGATCCATTGACGGCGAAATACCCGCTACAGCTGACCGGCTTCCACTATAAATCGCGCGTTCACTCAACTTACGGCAACGTCGATGTACTGAAGGCCGCCTGTCGGCAGGAGATGTGGATTAACCCGATCGACGCGAAGCAACGCGGCATTGCCAACGGCGATCGCATTCGCATCTTCAACGACCGCGGAGAAGTGCATATTGAAGCGAAGGTGACGCCGCGCATGATGCCGGGCGTTGTCGCGCTGGGGGAAGGGGCCTGGTATAACCCGGACGCTTCACGGGTGGATCAGGCGGGCAGCATTAACGTGCTGACCACCCAGCGTCCGTCGCCGCTGGCGAAGGGGAACCCGTCACATACCAACCTCGTCCAGGTTGAGAAGCTGTAAGGAGTAACCGATGACAACTCAGTATGGATTTTTTATTGATTCCGCCCGTTGCACCGGTTGCAAGACCTGCGAACTGGCCTGTAAGGATTACAAGAACCTGACCCCGGAGGTCAGCTTCCGCCGCATCTATGAGTATGCCGGTGGCGACTGGCAGGAGGATAACGGTGTCTGGAATCAGAACGTTTTTGCTTATTACCTCTCCATCGCCTGTAACCACTGCGAAGATCCGGCCTGCACCAAGGTCTGTCCGAGCGGGGCAATGCACAAGCGTGAAGATGGTTTTGTCGTGGTCAACGAAGAGGTGGGCATTGGCTGCCGTTACTGCCATATGGCCTGCCCGTACGGCGCCCCGCAGTACAACGCCGACAAGGGCCACATGACCAAGTGCGACGGTTGCCATGAGCGCGTCGCCGAGGGGAAAAAGCCGATCTGCGTCGAGTCCTGCCCGCTGCGGGCGCTTGATTTCGGGCCGATTGCCGAGCTGCGCGCTAAGCATGGCCAGCTGGCCGCGGTAGCCCCGCTGCCGTCGGCGCACTTTACCAGGCCGAGTATCGTGATCAAACCTAACGCCAATGCCCGGCCGTGTGGCGATACCACCGGTTACCTGGCGAATCCGAAGGAGGTGTGAGATGGGAAACGGATGGCATGAATGGCCGCTGATGATCTTTACGGTCTTCGGCCAGTGCGTCGCGGGCGGGTTTATCGTCATGGCCCTGGCGCTGATGACGGGCAATCTTTCTCGCGAGCAGGAGCAGCGCGTGGTTGGGAGTATGTTTGGCCTGTGGGTATTGATGGGGATCGGGTTTATCGCCTCGACAATGCACCTCGGTTCGCCGCTACGGGCCTTTAACTCGCTGAATCGCGTGGGAGCCTCGTCGCTGAGTAATGAGATAGCCAGCGGGGCGATCTTCTTCGCCGTCGGCGGGATTGGCTGGCTGCTGGCCGTGTGTAAAAAACTGCCTGCCGGCCTGCGTAGCCTGTGGCTGATAGTCACCATGGTGCTGGGTGTGATCTTCGTCTGGATGATGGTGCGGGTATACAACACCATCGACACGGTGCCGACCTGGTACACCGTCTGGACGCCGCTGAGCTTCTTCCTGACGCTGTTTATCGGCGGTCCGCTGCTGGGCTACCTGCTGCTGCGCGTGGCAGGCGTTGACGGCTGGGCGCTGCGCTTGCTGCCGGTGGTCACTTTGTTGGCGCTGCTGGCGAGTATTGTCGTGGTCCTGATGCAGGGGAGTGAACTCGCTACTATTCACAGTTCAATCCAGCAGGCCTCCGCTCTGGTGCCGGATTACGGGTTGCTTATGGCCTGGCGTATGGTGCTGCTGGCGCTGGCCCTGGCCTGCTGGTGCGTGCCGCAGATCCGCGGCCGCAAGCCGGCGGTCTCGCTGCTTAGCCTGGCGTTTGTTCTGGTGCTGGCGGGAGAGATGATTGGCCGCGGCGTATTCTATGGTCTGCATATGACCGTGGGGATGGCTATCGCCAGTTAATCGGCGTCATCATGCCGGCGATCATACGCCGGCATGATGAAAACGTGCTGTCGATAGATGAAATTTTTCAACTGAAATCAACGTCGACATTTATTAATAAATTAAGAAAAACAACAGTGTATTATCTGTTGCCTCACCTTTACCCATTCTGTGGATAAAAAACTTCTATCGTAGCCTGCAAAACCGCATCACGCCTGATTTCAGGTGGATTGACAATGTTTTTAGCGGTGGCATGATGCGCTCGCGATCTGAACATTCCTCACGGTTTTTTACCCATGACCATCTACACCCGGCCAGTGCAAATGCTGCTCTGTGGCCTGCTTTTATTGACCCTGGCGATAGCGGTGCTGAATACGCTCGTCCCGCTCTGGCTCGCCCATGAAAATATGCCAACCTGGCAGGTCGGCATGGTGGGGTCATCCTATTTTACCGGCAACCTGGCCGGTACGTTGCTGGCTGGTTGGGTGATTAAGCGCCTTGGGTTTAACCGCAGCTATTATCTCGCGTCGTTAATTTTCGCCGTCGGCTGCGTAGGGCTGGGGATCACCGTTGGCTTCTGGACGTGGCTGAGCTGGCGGTTTATCGCCGGCGTAGGCTGCGCGATGATTTGGGTGGTGGTGGAAAGCGCGCTGGTCTGCAGCGGGACTTCCCGCAGCCGCGGCCGTCTGCTGGCGGCGTACATGATGGTCTATTATGTCGGTACCGTACTGGGCCAGCTGATGGTCAGTAAGTTACCTACCGATTTAATGAGCGTCCTGCCGTGGGTGACTGGCCTGGCGCTGGCGGCGATCCTGCCGCTGCTGTTCACCCGTATTATGGGACAGGCTGAAGAGCCGCACGAAACGGTACGTATCTGGCCAATGCTGAAGCTGCGCCAGGCGCGCCACGGGGTCAATGGCTGTATTATCTCGGGGATTGTCCTCGGTTCTCTGTATGGCCTGATGCCGCTGTGGCTGAACCATCAGGGTGTGAGCGACGCCGGCATTGGCTTCTGGATGGCGGTGATGGTGAGCGCGGGGATCCTCGGCCAGTGGCCGGTAGGGCGCCTGGCTGACCGCTATGGCCGTCTGCTGGTGCTGCGGGTGCAGGTCTTTGTGGTCATTCTGGGCTGTATGGCGATGCTGAGTCAGGCGGCAATGGCCCCGGCGCTGTTTGTGCTTGGGGCATCCGGTTTCACGCTGTATCCGGTGGCGATGGCCTGGGCCTGCGAAAAAGTCGAACATCACCAACTGGTGGCGATGAATCAGGCGCTGCTGATGAGTTATACCATCGGCAGTCTGCTGGGCCCGACCCTGACAGCAATGCTGATGCAGAATTTCTCAGACAATCTGCTGTTTATCATGATCGCCAGCGTGTCGTTTATCTATCTGCTGACCCTGCTGCGTAAAGCCGGGCATCATCCGACGCCGGTGGCGCACGCATAACCATTCTGACGTGCAGCGAAGGCTGCACGTCATCTGTTTCTATCGCATGTTTTCCACTGCAGAGAGACGGCATTGCGCTTTTCATGAGGATCAACGGCGGGGCTGGAATGATTTCCAGTGTCGCTTCGGGCCGGCGTAAGCGCACCACCGACCCTGATGAGGCTCTTAGTACATCACCTTGTGACCATACTGCTCAAGAATGCCTTTCACCCGCTCCATGGTCTCTTTTTTCGGCGGATGAACGCCGTCCAGCTTGTACTCTTCGCCCATCGCGACCCATTTGTGTTTGCCCAGCTCATGGTAGGGCAGCAGTTCAATTTTCTCGACGTTGCCCATATCGCGGGTAAATTCGCCCAGGCGGTGCGCGGAGTCATCATCGTCTGACCAGCCCGGAACCACGACGTAGCGGATCCAGACATTGATATTCTTTTTCGCCAGATACTGGGCAAACTCGAGGGTGCGGTGGTTGGAAACGCCGACCAGGTTCTGGTGGATCTCATCGTTCATCTGCTTAAGATCCAGCATGACCAGGTCAGTCACCTCCAGCAGTTCGTCGATAACCGGATCGTAGCGACGGACAAAGCCGTTGGTATCGAGACAGGTATGAATACCTTCCTTTTTACAGGCGCGGAACCAGTCGCGAACAAACTCCGCCTGCAGGATCGCTTCGCCGCCTGATGCCGTAACGCCGCCGCCGGAGGCATTCATAAAGTGACGATAGGTCACCACCTCTTTCATTAACTCTTCAACGGTGATTTCTTTGCCGCCGTGGGTATCCCAGGTGTCACGGTTATGGCAGTACAGGCAGCGCATCAGGCAGCCCTGGAAAAAGGTAATAAAGCGGATGCCCGGGCCATCAACGGTGCCACAGGATTCAAAGGAGTGAATGCGACCAATAACTGACATTGCGGTGTTTTCTCCAGATGTGGCCCATCCGGGGCCGTGTTGGTGCACAGCTCAGCGGCTGCGTCGAGTCTGTTTTGACAGGTACCCAAAGTATAGATAACTGGCAAAGCAGGCTGGGGCGGGGATCACTTGTTAAAAAGGCCCCACTGATGTGGGGCCTTTATTGTACGCTTTTTCAGTCAGACTGGGAATTACATGGTCTGAGTGAAGGTACGGGTAATAACGTCCTGCTGCTGTTCTTTGGTCAGGGAGTTAAAACGTACGGCGTAGCCAGATACGCGGATGGTCAGCTGCGGATATTTTTCCGGGTTTTCCATCGCGTCGAGCAGCATTTCACGGTTCATCACGTTAACGTTCAGGTGCTGACCACCTTCGATGGACGCTTCGTGGTGGAAGTAACCATCCATCAGACCAGCCAGGTTGGTCTTACGAACTTCGTCGTCTTTACCCAGTGCGTTCGGAACGATAGAGAAGGTGTAGGAGATACCATCTTTAGCGTAAGCAAACGGCAGTTTAGCAACGGAAGTCAGAGAGGCTACTGCACCTTTCTGGTCACGACCGTGCATCGGGTTAGCACCCGGTCCGAACGGCGCGCCAGCACGACGACCGTCTGGGGTGTTACCAGTTTTCTTACCATACACAACGTTAGAAGTGATGGTCAGAACAGACTGAGTCGGGATAGCGTCACGGTAGGTGTGCAGTTTCTGAATTTTCTTCATGAAACGTTCTACCAGGTCAACAGCCAGGTCATCTACACGCGGATCGTTGTTACCAAACTGCGGGTATTCGCCTTCGATTTCGAAGTCGATAGCCAGACCGTCTTCGTCACGAATCGGTTTAACTTTCGCATATTTGATTGCAGACAGGGAGTCAGCAGCAACGGACAGACCAGCGATACCACACGCCATGGTGCGGATAACGTCACGGTCGTGCAGCGCCATCAGAGAGGCTTCGTAGCTGTACTTGTCGTGCATGTAGTGGATGATGTTCAGTGCAGTGATGTACTGTTTAGCCAGCCAGTCCATGAAGTGATCCATGCGCTCCATCACTTCATCGTAGTTCAGGAGATCGCCTTTGATCGGCTCAGACTTCGGACCAACCTGCATTTTCAGTTTTTCGTCAACGCCACCGTTGATTGCGTACAGCATGGTTTTCGCCAGGTTTGCACGCGCACCGAAGAACTGCATTTGTTTACCAACGATCATCGGGCTTACGCAGCAAGCGATAGCGTAGTCATCGTTGTTGAAGTCCGGACGCATCAGGTCATCGTTCTCATACTGCAGAGAAGAGGTGTCGATGGACACTTTAGCGGCGAATTTCTTGAAGTTCAGCGGCAGTTTTTCAGACCACAGAATGGTCATGTTCGGTTCCGGAGACGGACCCATGGTGTACAGGGTGTTCAGGAAACGGAAGCTGTTTTTGGTAACCAGGGTACGACCGTCGAGGCCCATACCACCGATAGATTCGGTTGCCCAGATCGGGTCGCCAGAGAACAGTTCATCGTATTCCGGAGTACGCAGGAAGCGAACCATACGCAGTTTCATGACCAGGTGGTCAACCATTTCCTGCGCTTCTTGTTCGGTGATCTTGCCAGCTTTCAGGTCACGTTCGATGTACACATCCAGGAAGGTGGAGGTACGACCGAAGGACATTGCAGCACCGTTCTGAGACTTAACAGCAGCCAGGTAGCCGAAGTAAGTCCACTGGATAGCTTCCTGAGCGTTGGTAGCCGGACCAGAGATGTCGTAGCCGTATTTCGCAGCCATTTCTTTCATCTGACCCAGAGCGCGGTGCTGTTCAGCGATTTCTTCGCGCAGACGGATAGTCTGTTCCAGGTTTACGCCGTTTTCCAGATCAGCCTGCAGAGAGGTGAACTGTGCAAGTTTGTCTTTCATCAGGTAGTCGATACCGTACAGCGCAACGCGACGGTAGTCACCGATGATACGACCACGGCCATAAGCATCTGGCAGACCGGTCAGAACACCGGATTTACGGCAACGCAGGATGTCCGGAGTGTAAACGTCGAACACGCCCTGGTTGTGAGTTTTACGGTATTCAGTGAAGATTTTTTTGATCATCGGGTCCAGTTCGCGGTTGTACGCTTTGCAGGAACCTTCGATCATTTTGATACCACCGAACGGGATAAGAGCACGTTTCAGCGGAGCTTCAGTCTGCAGACCAACAACTTTTTCCAACGCTTTGTTGATGTAGCCAGCGTCGTGAGAGGTGATGGTGGAAGCAACAGCGGTGTCAAAGTCAACTGGCGCGTGAGTGCGGTTTTCCAGTTTAACGCCTTCCATTACTTTGTCCCACAGGGTGGTGGTCGCTTCAGTAGCGCCAGCCAGGAAGGACTCGTCACCCTCGTACGGAGTGTAGTTTTTCTGAATGAAGTCACGGACGTTTACTTCATTCTGCCAGTCACCTTTGGTAAAACCTTCCCAGGCTGTGGCTAACTTTTCATTAAGCTCGGACATGTAACACCTACCTTCTTAAGTGGATTTTTTATTTACTGCCTGAAACAACCCTTAGTGATGGTCGTTGCCACGCAGGTAAATGACCCAGTATGTCAACCCGACCAGCAAACCTCCGCCGATAATGTTCCCGATAGTCACCGGAATCAGGTTATCAGTGATGAAGTTCATAACGGTCAAGTGTGAGAAACTTTCCGGAGTTGAACCGATAGCGGTCCAGAATTCCGGGCTCGCAAAATTGCGGATTACGATACCCATCGGGATCATAAACATGTTGGCGATGCTGTGCTCAAAGCCGCTGGCAACAAACATCGCTACCGGCAGGACCATGATCATCGCTTTATCCATCAGGCTACGACCGGAATAGCTCATCCATACGGCGAGACAAACCATCAGGTTAGCGAGGATACCCAGGCTCACGGCCTCCACAAAAGTATGGTGCAATTTGTGGTCAGCGGTCTGCAGGACGTTTAGCCCCCAACCGCCGTTGGCAGTCATATATTCGCCTGATAACCACATCAGCAGCACAAACAGCAGTGCGCCCACCAGGTTACCAAAATAGACGTTGAGCCAGTTTTTTGCCAGTTGCCCCCAGGTGATTCGACCGCTGGCTTTCGCCACCACGATCAGCACAGTAGAGGTAAAGAGGTCAGCGCCGCAGATAACGCACAGAATCAGACCCAGGGAAAAACAGACCCCACCGATAAGCTTGGCAATCCCAAAAGGCATCGCGGCAGTGCCGGTGGTCGCGGTGATATAGAATACGAAAGCGATGGAGATGAAAACGCCAGCGGTGATCGCCAGATAAAAGGTCTTCATCGGATGCTTCGTTGCTTTATAGACACCTGCTTCTTCGGCGACTTTCGCCATCGCGGCAGGGAGCAAAAGATCAAAAGGGTTGTCAGCTTTCACACTAACTCTCTCTTTATATAAGTTGGCGGTGAGATACTAACAAAGCATTATAGAAGGGAAATTGATATAGATCATATCTCACCGGAACTATATGCCTTTTTAGTGTGTGGTTTTTGCTTGTTTGATGCTTAACTATTTGAATTTTTTATGGAAAATAAATTTTAAAATTTATAAGTTATGTTGAATTTTTTCGTTTTTGCCCCAGTATTTGAGTTAATTAAAATGGAGTATTTTATTTTAAATTAACAATTGGTAAATGATATAAGTGCGATATTTACTATTAATTAACTTTACAACTACAAACTATAGTGGCTCCCTCGCCAGGTTAAAATAACGGAGCCGCATCGGGCTCCGTTTTTGGCAAGCATGTTGGCGTAATGGGGGCTTATTTTGCCCAGAACGCCGCTTTCGCCCGCTGCAGCTTTTCATACGCTTTCAGCAGCGACTGATGAGCCGGGAAGGCTTGCAGATCGCTGTCGACAGCCTGAAGGCCATAGAACGGGGCTTCGCCGCTCAGCGCAGCGCTGGCGGCTTCGACCGCATCGGCGCCATACATACGGATGAAGGCGTTCAGATACTGCAGCGGCTGACGCTCCTCTTCCTGGCTCAGCAGCAGCAGGGTCTGCAGGCAGCGATAGTAGTTTGCGCGCTCAGGGCTGAAGACAGAGGCATTGAATTCCATGGTCCATTCGGTCCAGATTAGCGCCTGTTCCAGATCGCCGCCAGCCAGGGCCAGCATCGCTTTCAGCTCGCCGACGCGCAGGGTATACCAGCCGTTGTCTTTCCCGGTGGCAAGGCCCAGCAGTTCGCGAACGCGGGTGAAATCATCCAGGCCTTCGTCATCCATTTGCTCGATGAGCGCCAGATAATCTTCTTTTTCCCACTCGCTGCCCGGCAGAGACAGAATGGTGTCCCGCAGATGGGCGCCCATGCTGTTGTTTGCCAGCCACAGGTCTTCTGCCGGATAAATATCCGACATGCCCGGAACGATGATACGGCAGGCGTAAACGCCTAGATGCTCGTAGTCGGCAATGTACACTTCTTTATCTTCGGCCTTGAAGATGGCCATCAGGGTGGCGAACTCTTCTTCGGTGGTGCCGGAGAAACTCCAGTCAACGAACGGATAGTCGGCATCCTGCTTGAACATATCCCAGGAGATCAGGCCGCTGGAGTCGATGAAGTGGGTTTCGAGGTTCGCGTGCTCGGCGACTTCTTCGTCATCAAAGGTCGGCGGCGTAAAGACATCAAGGTCTTTCAGGCTGCGACCCTGCAGCAGTTCGGTGACCGTGCGCTCCAGCGCCACGCCGAAGTCCGGGTGGGCGCCAAAGGAAGCGAAGCAGGTGCCGTTAGTCGGGTTAAACAGCACGACGCAGATAACCGGGTATTTGCCGCCCAGCGAACCATCGTAGGCGAAAATCGGGAAGCCTTCGGCTTCAAGTTTTGCGATCGACTCTACGACGCCAGGATAGCGCGCCATGACTTCCGCCGGGATCTCCGGCAGGCTGATGCTCTCTGCGATGATGCGGTTTTTAATGTGACGTTCAAAGACCTCTGACAGGCCCTGCACGCGCGCTTCATTCGGGGTATTCCCTGCAGACATACCGTTGGATACGTACAAGTTGCCAACGATATTCATCGGAATATAGACGGTTTCGCCGTCGGACTGGCGGGTAAAGGGCAGGCCGCACACGCCGCGCTCATCGTTACCGGACTGCAGATCCACCAGCATGCTGGCGGTCAGCTGATCGTCCGGATCGTAGAACGCGAGCAGACGGGCATCCAGCAGACCTTCCGGGACATCGTCGTTTTCGGTCAGCGGGAACCACTTTTCGTTCGGGTAGTGAACAAACGGGCCGTTAGCGATAGTGTCGCCTAACCAGAAGTCGGCGAAGAAATAGTTGGTGGACAGGCGCTCGAAATATTCGCCCAGCGCGGAGGCCAGGGCTGCCTTTTTGGTGGCGCCTTTACCATTGGTAAAGCACAGCGCGCATTCTTTATCGCGAATGTGAACGGACCACACGTGCGGCACCGGGTTCAGCCACGAGGCCTCTTCGATATCAAATCCGAGGTCGAGCAATTTCTGCTGGAAGCGAGCGATGGAATCTTCCAGGGCGGCATCTTTGCCGGGAATAAACGTTTGGGTCATGGCGATCACTTTTGTCGTACGGAAAGCGCGCAATGATACGGCTTTTATCTGACAGGTGCTATCTCCATCATCTGGCTATGCTTAGAGGCAACTTATGACCCACAGGGAGATGATAGATGAAAGCCTTTGACTGGCAGCGGATGGCGCTCGATAAAGTGCCGGTGGAGTTTCTTGCCGAGGTGGCGTTGCGCAGCCTCTATACCTTCGTTCTGGTCTTTATTTTCCTAAAGATTACCGGACGGCGCGGCGTGCGGCAGATGTCGCTGTTCGAGGTGTTGATTATTCTGACCCTCGGTTCGGCGGCAGGGGACGTGGCGTTTTATGACGATGTACCGCTACTGCCGGTGCTGGTGGTCTTCATCACGCTGGCGCTGCTGTATCGCGGCATCATGTGGCTGATGGGGCACAGCGAAAAGCTGGAGGATCTCCTGGAAGGTAAACCTATCGTGGTGGTCGAGGAGGGGCAGTTGGCGTGGGAGAAGCTGCATGCGGAAAACATGACCGAATTCGAATTCTTTATGGAGCTGCGGGTCAACAGCGTCGAGCAGCTTGGCCAGGTCCGGCTGGCGATCCTTGAAACCAACGGGCAGATCAGCGTGTTTTATTATCCGGATGAAGAGGTCAGAGCGGGGTTGTCTATCCTGCCTACCCACTGTACTGCGCGTTACACCACGATTCCGCAGGAGGGGATCTATGCCTGCGTACGCTGCAGCATCGTGATGGCGATGCAGGCGGGAGAAAAGCGAATATGTTCCCGCTGCGCAAATGCAGAATGGTCGAAGGCCAGCCGAGCGAAACGACTCACCTGACAGCAAATATGTCGGTTTTATTACGTCAAGCCGATAGATTCTGTTGTGTGACGGTGGCCGCGTTTTACCGTCGGCGAGTTTTAGCCATTGCGGACCGTGTCACTGAATGATAAAACCGATAGCCACAGGAATAACTTATGCCCGCGGCGGTTCGCGGGCAAAACAACATAGCAACGTGGTGAGGGGAAATGGCTCAGGTCTATAACTTCAGTTCGGGCCCGGCAATGCTGCCGGCGGAAGTACTCAAACTGGCTCAGCAAGAACTGTGCGACTGGCACGGTCTGGGTACGTCGGTCATGGAGATCAGTCACCGTGGTAAGGAGTTTATCCAGGTGGCAGAAGAGGCAGAACAGGACTTCCGCTCTCTGCTGAATATCCCTTCCAACTATAAAGTTTTGTTCTGCCACGGCGGCGGCCGCGGCCAGTTCGCGGGGATCCCGCTGAACATCCTCGGCGATAAAAACGTCGCTGACTATGTGGACGCCGGCTACTGGGCCGCCAGCGCGGTCAAAGAGGCGAAGAAATACTGCACGCCGAACGTTATCGACGCGAAAATCACTGTCGATGGCAAGCGAGCTGTTACGCCGATGAGCGAGTGGCAGCTGACGCCGGGCGCGGCCTATCTGCATTACTGCCCGAACGAAACCATTGACGGTATCGCGATTGATGATACGCCGAATTTCGGCGACGACGTCATCGTCGCTGCTGATTTCTCCTCCACCATTCTGTCCCGCGAAATTGACGTCAACCGCTTCGGTGTAATCTACGCCGGCGCGCAGAAAAATATTGGCCCGGCAGGGCTGACGCTGGTCATCGTGCGTGAAGATCTGCTGGGCAAAGCCAGCGTGGCCTGTCCGTCGATCCTCGACTATACCGTGTTAAGCGAGAACGACTCGATGTTTAACACGCCGCCGACGTTCGCCTGGTATCTGGCTGGTCTGGTGTTTAAGTGGCTGAAACAGCAGGGCGGCGTCGCTGCGATGGATAAAATCAACCAGCAGAAAGCCGAACTGCTTTATGGCGTTATCGATAACAGCGGGTTCTACCGTAACGATGTGGCGCAAGCCAACCGCTCACGCATGAACGTGCCGTTCCAGCTGGCGGACAGCGCACTGGACAAACTGTTCCTCGAAGAGTCGTTTGCCGCCGGGCTGCACGCGCTGAAGGGCCACCGCGTGGTGGGCGGCATGCGCGCCTCCATCTACAATGCGATGCCGCTGGACGGCGTGAAGGCGTTAACCGACTTTATGCTGGACTTCGAACGCCGCCACGGTTAATCGCCTGTTTCTTTCTTCCTCCCCGCGGCCTGTCTGCGGGGTTTTTATTCTGTTTGTTTGAGAGTGAAGTTTGATGGAATCCCTGACGTTACAACCCATCGCACGCGTAGAGGGCACCGTGAACCTGCCAGGTTCGAAAAGCGTCTCCAACCGCGCGCTGCTGCTGGCCGCTCTGGCCCGCGGCACGACGGTGCTGACCAACCTGCTGGACAGCGACGATGTGCGCCATATGCTGAATGCCCTGAGTGCGCTGGGGGTTCAATATACCCTATCTGCCGACCGCACCCGCTGCGAAGTGACCGGCAACGGCGGCCCGCTGCGCGCTGCTGCGGCGCTGGAGCTGTTCCTCGGCAACGCCGGAACCGCGATGCGTCCGCTGGCGGCGGCCCTGTGCCTTGGCAGCAACGATATTGTGCTGACCGGCGAACCGCGGATGAAAGAGCGCCCGATCGGCCATCTGGTGGATGCCCTGCGTCAGGGCGGCGCTCAGATCGACTATCTTGAGCAGGAAAATTATCCACCGCTGCGCCTGCGCGGCGGTTTTCAGGGCGGGAACGTCGAGGTTGACGGCAGCGTCTCCAGTCAGTTCCTGACTGCGCTGCTGATGACCGCGCCGCTGGCGCCGCAGGATACTGTGATCGCCATTAAGGGCGATCTGGTGTCGAAACCCTATATCGACATTACGCTGCACCTGATGAAAACCTTCGGCGTTGAGGTGGACAATCAGTCTTATCAGCGTTTTGTGGTGCGCGGCAAGCAGCAGTATCAGTCGCCAGGGGATTACCTGGTGGAAGGCGATGCTTCCTCGGCCTCGTATTTCCTCGCCGCTGGCGCCATTAAGGGCGGCACGGTAAAAGTCACCGGTATCGGCCGCGGCAGTGTGCAGGGCGATATCCGTTTCGCCGACGTCCTGGAGAAAATGGGCGCTACCGTGACCTGGGGCGACGATTTTATCGCCTGCACCCGCGGCGAGCTCAAGGCTATCGATATGGATATGAACCATATCCCGGACGCGGCGATGACCATCGCTACCGCCGCGCTGTTCGCGCAAGGGACCACTACGCTGCGCAATATCTACAACTGGCGGGTCAAAGAGACGGACCGTCTGTTCGCCATGGCGACCGAGTTGCGTAAAGTGGGCGCCGAGGTGGAAGAGGGTGAAGATTATATTCGCATCACCCCGCCGGCAAAGTTGAAATATGCTGAAATCGGCACCTATAACGACCACCGGATGGCGATGTGCTTCTCGCTGGTGGCGCTGTCTGATACGCCGGTGACCATCCTTGATCCCAAATGTACGGCCAAAACGTTCCCGGACTATTTTGAGCAACTGGCGCGGATCAGTACCCTCGCCTGAGTAAAACTTTGTCATCCCGCGGGCTGATGTCCTGTCAGCCCGCTATAATTGCGCAAAACTTCTGCTTTTCATTTCCTGTAGTCCGTAATTTACAAGCAATGCTCACTTTCCGGCGTATTGATGCGTATAATGCTCGGCGTTTATATTCCATGCGCCTTGCTGAAGGAGAAAAAGATGACGGCGAATATTCCGGTAATCACCATTGATGGGCCTGGCGGTGCGGGTAAAGGTACGTTGTGCAAGGCAATGGCGGAAGCGCTGGGCTGGCATCTGTTAGATTCAGGCGCGATCTACCGCGTTCTGGCGCTGGCGGCGCTGCATCATCATGTTGACGTAGAGTCCGAAGAGGCGCTGGTGCCCCTGGCGGCCCATCTTGACGTGCGCTTTATTTCTACTGACGGCACCCTGGAAGTGGTGCTGGAAGGGGAAGATGTCAGCGGCGAAATTCGCACTCAGGAGGTCGCCAATGCCGCCTCGAAAGTGGCCGCTTTCCCCCGCGTTCGCGAAGCGCTGCTGCGCCGCCAGCGCGCCTTCCGTGAACTGCCGGGGCTCATCGCCGACGGGCGCGATATGGGCACGGTGGTTTTCCCGGACGCGCCGGTGAAAATTTTCCTCGATGCCTCGGCCGATGAGCGGGCGCATCGCCGCATGCGGCAGTTGCAGGAAAAGGGCTTTGATGTTAACTTTGAACGTCTTTTGTCCGAGATAAAAGAGCGTGACGATCGCGACCGAAATCGCGCAGTGGCGCCGCTTGTCCCGGCTGCCGATGCATTAGTTCTCGATTCAACAGAACTAAACATTGAGCAAGTGATTGAAAAAGCGCTACAATATGCGCGCGAAAAATTGGCCGTTGCGTGAGCCTTAACCGGTAGCGCGCCGAAGCCTCCGAATTATAGCAGTACCCCGCGGCAATGGATGGTCAGCGGGTATGTGAAACAACCCCATCCGGCACGGAGCCAGGTGGACGTTAATATTAACCTGAAGATTAAACATGACTGAATCTTTTGCTCAACTGTTTGAAGAATCCTTAAAAGAAATCGAAACCCGCCCGGGTTCCATCGTTCGTGGTGTTGTTGTTGCTATCGACAAAGACGTAGTACTGGTTGACGCTGGTCTGAAATCTG
>OBUN01000208.1_pt1 | contig 23367 bp, 20 predicted proteins | sample 1475851 | NCBI WGS metagenome assembly OBUN01 (sample SAMEA2579932, study PRJEB22360) | human gut metagenome | reverse complement strand
TCATAAACTGCACCTTCAGATGTCAGATTATGTCCAACATTTGGGGTGCAGTTCAGTTCACGCCGCATCCGGCACTGTTACTTACTCTAAATCTTCACCGTTACTGGCAATCACTTTTTTATACCACCAGAATGATTTCTTACGCGTGCGCGCCAGCGTACCGTTGCCTGCGTCGTCACGGTCTACGTAGACAAAACCGTAGCGTTTGCTCATTTCACCCGTTGAGGCGGAAACTAAATCAATACAGCCCCAGGTGGTGTAGCCCATCAGCGGAATGCCGTCTGCAATCGCTTCGCCCATTGCGCGGATATGTTCGCGTAAATAGCTGATGCGATAGTCGTCGTTAATCTCACCATTGGCAGCAAATTCATCTTTTGCGCCGAGGCCGTTTTCCACCAGAAACAGCGGCTTCTGATAACGGTCGTACATCATATTCATGGTGATACGCAGACCGAGTGGATCAATACCCCAGCCCCAGTCGCTTACCTGTAGATATGGGTTACGCAGCGATTTCACCACGTTCGCCGCACTGCTGTTGTTGGCGTTCATCTCCGCCGAGGCGCAGCGCGAGGCGTAATAGCTGAAGGAGACAAAATCGACGGTGCTTTTCAGGATCTCATCATCGCCAGGCGCTTTATCTATGGTTACCCCTTTTTCGCGGAATACGCGCGCAGAGTAAGCCGGATACGCGCCCCGCGCCTGCACATCGATAAAAAACAGGTTTTCCCGGTCTTTCTCCAGCGCCGCCCAGACATCTTCCGGCTTGCAACTGTAAGGGTAGAAGTTACCGCCCGCCAGCATACAGCCCACCTGATTTTGCGGGTTAACTTCATGGGCGATTTTGGTGGCTAACGCACTGGCAATCAGTTGGTGGTGCGCAGCCTGATATTTCACCTGATCCTGATTTTCCCCTTCTTCAAACACCAGACCCGCGCCGGAGAACGGGCTATGCAACATAATGTTGATTTCATTGAAGGTGAGCCAGTATTTCACCAGGCCATCAAATGCTTCAAAGCAGGTCCGGGCGTAGCGGCTGAAAAACTCCACCAGCTTGCGGTTACGCCAGGAGCCATATTCGGTGACCAGATGCATCGGCACATCGAAGTGGCACAACGTGACCAGCGGTTCGATACCGTACTTTTTACACTCTTCAAAGACAGAACGGTAAAAAGCAATGCCCTGCTGGTTGGGCGTCAGTTCATCGCCCTGCGGGAAGAGGCGGCTCCAGGCAATTGAGGTACGGAACACTTTGAATCCCATCTCTGCCATCAGGGCGATATCTTCTTTATAACGATGATAAAAATCCGTCGCCTCATGGCTGGGATAAAACTCGTCATCGCGCAACTGAAAACGTTTTTCCAGCCCCAGTTTCACCGCCATTCGATGCTCGCCGTGTGGGATCATATCGACGGTGGTCAGCCCTTTGCCACCTTCACGGAACGCACCTTCAGACTGGTTGGCGGCAAGCGCGCCGCCCCATAAAAAACCTTCTGGAAATACTGACATTTTCATCCTCAATTAAGACTTACTTCTTTGGCGACGGTCGGTTGTACGCTCTGATGCTTTCGCGCCTGGGCAGCCGCTTCCTCAACAGGAATATCCTCAAAGCCGAGCAACAGTGTGATGATAAACGACAGCACGACCGCCAGCGCCATGACCGCGAACACCCAGACGATGCTCATTGGATTCGCCGGATCGAAGAACTGCACGCTGGTAAATAGCCCCGGCGCTGCCATTGAGTGGCTGGCAAGCCCCGCCATACCGGCAACCGCGCCGCAAATAAAACCACTGATAAGACTGGCGATAAGCGGACGTTTCAGGCGGATCGCCACGCCATATAACGCCGGTTCGGAAATCCCCGCCATAATGGCTGATGCCGCCGCTGCGAGCGCCGTCTGGCGCAGTTCCGGGTTTTTCGTTTTCCACGCCACCGCCAGTGATGAACCGCCCAGCGACAGGTTAGCGCCGATCTCTGACGGCATGACCATCCCTTCTTTGCCGGTTTCGGCAATGGTCTGAATGATAGTTGGCGTAAAGACGCGGTGCATCCCGGTCATTACCAGCAGAGGCCACAGCGCGCCCATAATGGCGACTGAAAGCCAGCCCAGATAACCATGAATGGTGTAAACCAGCGCCGAAATGGCGCTACCGATCCAGATACCAATGGGGCCAATCAGCAGGATTGCCAGCGGTGCGGCAATCAACACAATCAGCATTGGCTTGAGGAAGTTTTTCGTCACCGCCGGTGTAATGCGATCCACCCAGCGTTCGATATATGACAGACACCAGGTCATCACCAGCGCCGGGATCACCGTGTAGGTGTATTTCACCGCGGTGACCGGAATCAGGGCAAATTCGACATGTTCACCCTGGGCCGCTTTCGCCATCAGTTCAATAAAGCTCGGATGTACCAGCACACCCGCGATGGCAATCGCCTGCGACATATTGGTTTTAAATTTGATGGCGGCCGAAGCCGCGACCATCAGCGGCAGGAAGAAGAAAGCACCGTCACCAATCACATTCAGAATGGTTAAGGTCGGCGATCCTTTTGTCAGCACGCCGCTCATCTCGAGGATCATCGCCAGCAGTTTGACCATCGATCCGCCGATAATCGCCGGGATCAGCGGTGACATGGTGCCGATCAGCGCATCGAGGATCCCCGCACCAATGCGACGTAGCGTGAGTTTGGGTTTACCCACGGGCTGTGCGGGCTGCATATCTCCCGGCAGCAGGCTGACGACTTCCTGAAAGGCGTGTGAAACGGTATTGCCGATAATCACCTGACACTGGTTGTCACTACGTACCACGCCGAGCACGCCGGAGATGGTTTTCAACGTCGGACTGTCGATAAGCTGGTCATCTTTGATAACAAAGCGCAAACGCGTCATACAGTGCGTGACTGCCGAGATGTTATTAACGCCGCCCAGTGCCGCTATCACCGAGCGTGCCAGCGCCGCATAATTTTTGGCCATCGGATTTTATCCTGTTATCAGTAGGGTAGATGTAGTTGTTATCAGTCGACGTGACGGAAAAATGCCGATGCTGAAACGGAATTAAGAAACCGGTTTCATAAAATCATGAATAGTTGTCACTAAATAAGCAAGAGAGTTAATTGTTCATTTTTTATATTTGTGAAACCGGTCACCTGAATATTTTTCCCGCCGATTGCGCAAGGACAATCGGCAAACGGTGCAGTACACTGCGTTAATTGCGTGTAAAGGGATGAAAATGATGACGACGATGCTGGAAGTGGCGAAGCGCGCCGGGGTTTCAAAAGCGACCGTTTCCCGCGTGCTTTCAGGTAATGGCTACGTCAGCCAGGAGACTAAAGATCGCGTGTTTCAGGCGGTAGAAGAGAGCGGTTATCGCCCAAATTTGCTGGCCCGCAATCTGTCGGCGAAAAGTACCCAGACGCTGGGGCTGGTAGTGACCAACACGCTTTACCACGGCATTTATTTGAGTGAATTACTGTTTCATGCCGCGCGAATGGCGGAAGAGAAAGGGCGACAGTTGCTATTGGCAGATGGTAAACATAGCGCCGAAGAAGAGCGCCAGGCGATTCAGTATCTGCTGGATTTGCGCTGCGACGCCATTATGATTTACCCGCGTTTTTTAAGCGTGGATGAGATTGATGACATCATTGACGCACACAGTCAGCCGATAATGGTGCTTAATCGCCGCCTGCGCAAAAACAGCAGCCATAGCGTCTGGTGCGATCATAAACAGACCAGCTTTAACGCCGTGGCAGAGTTGATAAACGCCGGACATCAGGAGATTGCTTTCCTTACCGGCTCGATGGATTCTCCCACCAGCATTGAACGTCTTGCCGGGTATAAAGACGCGCTGGCGCAGCATAGTATTGCGCTCAATGAAAAACTTATCGCTAACGGTAAATGGACGCCCTCCAGCGGGGCCGAAGGGGTAGAAACGTTGCTCGAACGTGGGGCTAAATTTAGCGCGTTAGTTGCCAGTAACGACGATATGGCGATAGGTGCGATGAAAGCGTTACACGAGCGCGGCGTAGCGGTGCCAGAGCAGGTGTCAGTTATCGGATTCGATGATATCGCTATAGCCCCCTACACCGTTCCGGCGCTCTCCAGCGTAAAAATTCCGGTAACTGAGATGATTCAGGAAATTATTGGACGGCTGATTTTTATGCTCGATGGTGGGGATTTCTCACCGCCGAAAACCTTCAGCGGAAAACTGATCCGCCGCGACTCACTCATTGCTCTTTCGCAATAAACATTGTCATCACATGTCATCGTCACTAGTGTCGATGACATCGTTTTTCCTGCATTACAGAAATTAATTTCCTTAAATAACAGTAAATTAAAAACTGGCATGATTTGTGAATGTATCGGCGCATTAACTGTCATTGCTGGAGAATTTGATGAACCGTTTCATCATTGCTGACGCGAGTAAATGTATTGGTTGCCGTACCTGTGAAGTGGCGTGCGTGGTTTCTCATCAGGAGAATCAGGACTGTGCATCGCTGACCCCGGAAACTTTTTTACCGCGAATCCATGTCATTAAAGGTGTGAACATTTCTACGGCAACAGTCTGCTGTCAGTGTGAAGATGCACCGTGCGCTAACGTCTGCCCGAATGGTGCTATCAGCCGTGATAAAGGGTTTGTTCATGTGATGCAGGAACGTTGCATTGGTTGCAAAACCTGCGTTGTGGCTTGCCCGTATGGCGCGATGGAAGTAGTGGTACGTCCGGTGATTCGCAACAGCGGTGCAGGGCTGAATGTACGGGCTGACAAAGCCGAAGCCAATAAATGCGACCTCTGTAACCATCGTGAAGACGGCCCGGCGTGTATGGCGGCTTGCCCGACCCATGCGCTGATTTGTGTCGATCGTAATAAACTTGAACAACTGAGCGCAGAAAAACGTCGCCGTACGGCGCTGATGTTCTAAAAATCTTACAGAACTGTTCTGGCATCAAAGGAATTCCCGGAAATATTCGTAGAATACAGAGCGGGCGGTATCGCCGACCTGTGACTGCCGGATGCGACGCTGTCGTGTCCGGCTGGGCGGGTTACGCAATTCATGATGGCGGGAATAACTCAATGGCAAAAAACACATCTTGCGGTGTCCAGCTGCGTATTCGTGGCAAAGTGCAGGGCGTCGGTTTTCGTCCGTTTGTCTGGCAGCTGGCACAGCAATTAAATCTTCACGGCGATGTCTGTAATGACGGCGATGGCGTGGAAGTCCGGCTGCTGGAAGATCCGGAAACGTTTCTTGTGCAGTTGCATCAGCACTGCCCGCCGCTGGCGCGTATTGATAGCGTCGAGCGTGAGCCGTTTATCTGGTCACAACTGCCCACTGAGTTCACTATCCGCCAGAGCACAGGCGGCACCATGAATACGCAAATTGTTCCCGATGCCGCTACTTGCCCTGCCTGTCTTGCTGAAATGAATACCCCTGGCGAGCGGCGTTATCGTTATCCGTTTATCAACTGTACTCACTGCGGCCCGCGTTTCACCATTATTCGCGCCATGCCTTACGACCGCCCATTTACCGTGATGGCGGCGTTTCCGTTGTGTCCGGCTTGTGACAAAGAGTACCGCGACCCGCTCGATCGTCGCTTCCACGCCCAGCCGGTGGCCTGCCCGGAGTGTGGCCCGCATCTTGAATGGGTAAGTCATGGTGAACATGCGGAACAAGAGGCGGCATTACAGGCGGCTATCGCACAGCTAAAAGCGGGCAAGATTGTCGCCATCAAAGGGATTGGCGGATTTCATCTTGCCTGCGATGCGCGTAACAGTAACGCGGTGGCGACACTTCGGGCGCGCAAACATCGCCCGGCGAAACCGCTGGCAGTTATGTTGCCAGTGGCAGAAGGTTTACCAGACGCTGCCCGTCAGTTGCTTACCACGCCCGCCGCGCCGATTGTGCTGGTGGATAAAAAATACGTTCCTGAACTTTGTGACAATATCGCCCCTGGCCTTAACGAAGTTGGGGTGATGTTGCCTGCGAATCCGCTTCAGCATTTGCTATTACAGGAACTGCAATGTCCGCTGGTGATGACCTCCGGCAACCTGAGCGGCAAACCTCCGGCTATCAGCAACGAACAGGCGCTGGCGGATTTGCAGGGCATTGCCGACGGATTCTTGCTACATAACCGCGACATCGTGCAGCGGATGGATGATTCAGTGGTGCGCGAAAGCGGCGAAATGCTGCGCCGTTCGCGGGGGGATGTGCCGGATGCGCTGGCTTTGCCTCCGGGATTTAAAAATGTTCCGCCTGTGCTGTGTCTCGGCGCAGATCTGAAAAATACCTTCTGCCTGATGCGCGGTGAACAAGCGGTGTTGAGTCAGCATCTGGGCGATTTAAGTGACGATGGCATCCAGATGCAGTGGCGCGAAGCGTTACGCCTGATGCAAAACATCTACGATTTCACCCCGCAATACGTTGTGCATGACGCGCATCCGGGCTATGTCTCCAGCCAGTGGGCGCGCGAAATGAATCTGCCGACACAAACGGTGCTGCATCATCATGCCCACGCAGCGGCGTGTCTGGCAGAACATCACTGGCCGCTGGATGGCGGTGATGTCATTGCGTTGACGCTCGACGGTATCGGTATGGGGGAGAACGGCGCTTTATGGGGCGGCGAGTGCCTGCGGGTGAACTATCGCGAATGCCAGCACCTGGGCGGCTTGCCAGCGGTGGCGCTTGCTGGGGGCGATTTGGCGGCGAAGCAGCCGTGGCGTAACCTGCTGGCGCAGTGCCTGCGCTTTGTGCCGGAGTGGCAGAATTACCCTGAAACGGCAAGTGTGCAACAGCAAAACTGGAGCGTGCTGGCGCGGGCCATTGAGCGTGGAATTAACGCGCCGCTGGCGTCATCGTGTGGGCGTTTGTTCGATGCTGTGGCGGCGGCACTGGGCTGTGCGCCAGCCACGTTAAGTTATGAAGGTGAAGCGGCTTGTGCTCTGGAGGCGCTCGCAGCCTCATGCGACGGAGTGACGCATCCGGTGACGATACCGCTGGTGGACAATCAACTGGATCTCGCCACTTTCTGGCAGCAGTGGCTGAACTGGCAGGCACCGGTTAATCAACGCGCGTGGGCATTTCATGATGCGCTGGCGCAGGGTTTTGCCGCGTTGATGCGTGAGCAGGCCACGATGCGCGGTATCACTACACTGGTATTTAGCGGCGGAGTTATTCATAACCGTTTGCTGCGTGCACGTCTGGCGCATTATCTCGCTGATTTCACATTACTCTTTCCGCAGAGTTTACCGGCGGGTGATGGCGGCTTGTCTCTGGGGCAGGGGGTTATTGCTGCGGCGCGTTGGTTAGCGGGTGAAGTCCAGAACGGATAAAGCGTGTTGCATTTGGACACCATTGCCGGATGCGGCGTAAACGCCTTATCCGGCCAACACATTCGTCCCCGTAGATCGGATAAGACGCGCCAGCGTCGCATCTGACATTTTGGGCACAGTAGCCCACCTACACCGGCAACGTTTTCAACAATCCAAACGCCTCTTTCATCCGATCCTCACTGACCACAAAGGCGCGAAGCTGGTCAGCATCGTCAACACCGCGCGCCACCATTCCCTGGCGTTCGGTATTAATTTGCCAGCGTAAATCCTGACGCTGGGTTTCGCCTGCCAGATGCAGCGGTAATTCCGGCGTTTTGATTTTCACCAGCATCGCCGGGAGTTTCAGCGGCGTGTTATTGCCGAGAAGATTTTTTGCCAGCACCATCGCGCTAAGTTGAATCGGCTGGAGGAACGGCAATACCTGACCGTTAATTTCCGCGCAATCGCCCAGCGCATAAATATCGGCATTACTGGTTTGCAGATAACTATCGACGCAAACGCCGCGATTAATCGTCAGCCCGGCGCGTCGTGCCAGGGCGGTTTCCGGGCGCAGCCCGGTGGCGGCAATTACCGCATCCACTTCGATGCAACGCTGGCGGTCCAGCGTTGCCAGAATGCCAGAATCTGTTTTTTCCAGCCCCTGCAACTGAGATTTTAACAGCAGATGAACGCCCATCTCCGTCAACCGATGCTGCAAGCGGCTGCTTACTTCCGGTGGCATTAACGACGCCAGAATACTGGCAGCGTTGTCGATCAGCGTGACCGCTTTGCCTGCCCGACAAAAATCCATCGCCAGTTCGCTCCCAATCAAGCCACCGCCAACAATCAACACGCGTTGGGCATCCCGCAGTTGCGTTTCACAGGCGCGATACTCTTGCTGACTATTTAATGTCAGCATTAACTCACGCCCATGCACTGGCGGGACAAAGGCACTGGCACCAGTTGCCAGCACTAACTTGTCGTATTGCCACTGATTATTCTGGCTTTTCACCACATGGGCTTCGGCATCGATATCCGTCACCCAGGTGTGCGGAAACAGGCGCAGATTAAACTGCCCGGCAAATTCACCCGCCGTCTGGCGGGTAAGGTCATCGGCACGTTGCCCCTGGCTGATAACATGGCTGAGATCCGGTTTGTTGTACTCATCCATGCTGTCGGCGGCAATCAGGGTTAATGCAATACTGGCGTCCTGTTTGCGAATATTTTTCACCAGTTGGCGGGCGGCGAAGCCCGAACCAATGATCACAATGCCTTTGCTCATTTTGCCTCCGATGCCAGTTCGTCAAAGACGTCTTTGCCAAGGGAGCATTCCGGGCACAGGAAGTTATCCGGGACTTCACTCCACGGCGTTCCTGGCGCAACGTCCTGCATTGGCTCGCCTTTTGCCGGATCGTAAATCCACTGGCAGACGCTGCACTGCATCCGTGGGCCGAGGTCAGCCGTCGTGGTGGCAGAGGTTTCTTCTTTAACCACCGAATTCACCGTGCTCTGCGGCAGCGGCGCGAGCGCCCACTGACGGGCGATTTCGCGACCGTGTTCACGGCATAACTCCAGCGCGTCCTGGTCCGGTCGCCATTTGGCTTTCAGGCTAAGCGACATTTCGAAACCTGCATCCTGCAGGCGTGTGGAAAGACGATCCACCGCACCGCCGCTCCAGCCGTGAGAGCCGAAAGCACTGGCGCGTTTGTTACGGAAGCGTAATCCGGTCATCTCCTCCACCAGCCCGGCGATTTTCGGCATCATCACGTTATTCATCGTCGAAGTGCCAACCAGCACGCCTTTTGAGCGGAAGACATTGGTCAGGATTTCGTTTTTATCGCTTCGGGCGACGTTGAAAATTTTCACCGCTACGCGCGGGTCGGTTTCCGCAATCCCCTGGGCGATAGCATCGGCCATCATGCGGGTATTATTCGACATGGTGTCGTAGAAAATGGTGATTCTGTCTTCCTGATAATCCGCCGCCCATTTCAGGTACAGCTCGACAATTTGCGTCGGGTTATCGCGCCATACCACGCCGTGAGAGGTCGCTATCATATCGACTGGTAAGTTAAAGCCGAGGATCTCGGTAATTTTCGGCGTTACCAGGCGGCTGAACGGCGTCAGGATATTGGCGTAGTAACGCTGGCACTGCTCGAAAAGCTCCGTCTGATCCACTTCATCATTGAACAGATGCTCATCGCAGTAGTGCTGACCGAAAGCATCGTTACTGAACAGCACCGCGTCGCCTGTCAGGTAAGTCATCATGCTGTCCGGCCAGTGCAGCATTGGCGTTTCGACAAAAATGAGCTGTTTGCCGTTGCCGATATCCAGCATGTCGCCAGTTTTCACCACATTAAAATTCCACTCCGGATGATGGTGATGACCATTTATCGAGTCGATAGCGTTGGCAGTACAGTAAATCGGCGTATCGGGAATTTGCGCCATCAGTTCGGTCAGCGCCCCGGCGTGGTCCTCTTCTGCATGGTTAATCACGATGTAATCGATATCCGCCAGATCGATTTCATTACGCAGGTTCTGCACAAATTCGCGGCTGAATTTATGGTCGACGGTGTCGATCAGCACGTTTTTTTCTTCGCGGATGAGGTAGCTGTTGTAGCTGCTGCCGCGCAGCGTTTTATATTCTGTACCGTGAAAATCACGCACTTCCCAGTCACGTTGACCAACCCAATGAATGTTATTTTTCACCACAATAGACATAGCAACCTCAATTTATTCAGCGTGTTCTAAAAAGATGTCTTGCTAATTGCAGATTGCGTGCCAGTTTTTTATCTAATTGTTTTTACTCTATAAATAAAATTATGCTCATTAATGAGTAGTCAAAATGACTATCAATCAAATAGTCGATATGACAATATCTATAGTCAAATTGACAGTGAGGCAAAGATGAGTTTTTCCGTTGATGTGCTGGCGAATATCGCCATCGAATTGCAGCGTGGGATTGGTCATCAGGATCGTTTTCAGCGCCTGATCACCACGCTGCGTCAGGTGCTGGAGTGCGATGCGTCTGCGTTGCTACGTTACGACTCGCGGCAGTTTATTCCGCTTGCCATCGACGGGCTGGCGAAGGATGTACTCGGTAGACGCTTTGCGCTGGAAGGGCATCCACGGCTGGAAGCGATTGCCCGCGCGGGTGATGTGGTGCGCTTTCCCGCAGACAGCGAATTGCCCGATCCCTATGACGGTTTGATTCCCGGGCAGGAGAGTCTGAAGGTTCACGCCTGTGTTGGTCTGCCGTTGTTTGCCGGGCAAAACCTGATCGGCGCATTGACGCTCGACGGGATGCAGCCCGATCAGTTCGATGTTTTCAGCGACGAAGAGTTACGGCTGATTGCTGCGCTGGCGGCGGGAGCGTTAAGCAATGCGTTGCTGATTGAACAACTGGAAAGCCAGAATATGCTGCCAGGCGATACCGCGCCGTTTGAAGCGGTGAAACAGACGCAGATGATCGGTCTGTCGCCAGGTATGACGCAATTAAAAAAAGAGATTGAGATTGTGGCGGCGTCCGATCTCAACGTCTTAATCAGCGGTGAGACGGGAACCGGTAAGGAGCTGGTGGCGAAAGCGATTCATGAAGCCTCGCCAAGGGCGGTGAATCCGCTAGTCTATCTCAACTGTGCCGCACTGCCGGAAAGTGTGGCGGAAAGTGAACTGTTCGGGCATGTGAAAGGGGCGTTTACTGGCGCTATCAGTAACCGCAGCGGGAAGTTTGAAATGGCGGATAACGGCACGCTGTTTCTGGATGAGATCGGCGAGTTGTCGTTGGCATTGCAGGCCAAGCTGCTGCGAGTGTTGCAGTATGGCGATATTCAGCGTGTTGGCGATGACCGCAGTTTGCGGGTCGATGTGCGCGTGCTGGCGGCGACTAACCGCGACTTACGCGAAGAGGTGCTGGCAGGGCGATTCCGCGCCGATTTGTTTCATCGCCTGAGCGTGTTTCCACTTTCGGTGCCGCCGCTGCGTGAGCGGGGCGATGATGTCATTCTGCTGGCGGGGTATTTCTGCGAGCAGTGTCGTTTGCGGCTGGGGCTCTCCCGCGTGGTATTAAGCGCCGGGGCGCGAAATTTACTGCAACACTACAGTTTTCCGGGAAACGTGCGCGAACTGGAACATGCTATTCATCGGGCGGTAGTGCTGGCGAGAGCCACTCGCAGCGGCGATGAAGTGATTCTTGAGGCGCAACATTTTGCTTTTCCTGAGGTGACGTTGCCGCCGCCAGAAGCGGCGGCGGTGCCCGTTGTTAAGCAAAATCTGCGTGAAGCGACAGAAGCGTTCCAGCGTGAAACCATTCGCCAGGCACTGGCACAAAATCATCACAACTGGGCTGCCTGCGCGCGGATGCTGGAAACTGACGTCGCCAACCTGCATCGGCTGGCGAAACGTCTGGGATTGAAGGATTAAATAATCCCGGCCTGATAGAAATCCTGCAAGTTAATTGCGCCGGTGAGTTTGCCGTTTTCATCTACCACCGGTGCGGCAGTGATTTTGCGCTTCATCAGGATCTCTTTGGCGTCGATGGCACGGCTTTGCGCCTGTAATGTGGTGCCGCCTGTCGTCATCGCTTCATTAACTGGCGTGGTGAGTGCGCCTCCGCCAACCAGCCAGCGACGTAAATCGCCGTCGGTAAAGACGCCTTGTACCTGTTGTTGAGCGTCACATACCGCCACCAGCCCCAGACCGGTGCGGCTGAGTTCCAGCATCGCATCCATCACGCTGGCGGTTAACGCTACCTGCGGGATAGCGTCATCACGGCGCATCAGATGATGCACTTTATTCAGCAAGCGAGCGCCCAGTGCCCCGGCGGGGTGGGAGCGGGCAAAATCTTCTTCATTAAATCCGCGCGCCTGCATGACCGCCATCGCCAGCGCGTCACCCATCATCAGGGTATTGACGGTGCTGGAGGTCGGCGCAAGGTGCATCGGACAGGCTTCGCGTTCTACGGAGATATCCAGCACCGCTTTCGCCGCCAGGCCCAGCGGTGACGTCGGTTTGCCGGTCATCGCCAGCAGCGCGATAGATTTATCTTCCAGACGCGGAATAATCAGATCCAGTTCCTTCGCGCCACCGGAGTAAGAGATAAACAGCATCACATCGCGGCTTTCAATCATCCCCAGATCGCCGTGCAGTGCTTCTGCCGGATGGACAAAAAAGGCAGGAGTGCCGGTGCTGGCAAGCGTTGCGGCGATTTTCTTACCAATGTGGCCCGATTTGCCAATTCCCGAAACCACCACTTTGCCTTCGCAGTGCAGGATGATATTGGCGGCGCGAACAAAATCATCGCCCAGACGTTCCGGTAAACGGCTTGCTTCCTGCAACTCCAGCATTAACGTCTGACGTCCCGCGTTCAGTAGTGCTTCACTCATTGCTCTCTCCGGTTATGATCACATCGATCCCTTTCTTTTCCAGCGCCTGACGAAACGCTGGATCGATACCTGCGTCGGTAATTAGCTTATCGACGCTTTCAAGACTGCAAACTACGTTGGGGCTTTTACGACCAAACTTTGATGAGTCCGCCATCAAAATCACTTCGCGCGCGGCATTGCACATTGCCTTACTGACGGTATAAACCTCGTTGAACGTGGTTACGCCCGCATTGAGATCGATGCCGTCGGTGCCCATAAACAATTTATCGAAGGTGAAATGCTCGAAGGCATTCTCTGCCAGTTGCCCGTGAAATGAGGCCGATTTTTTACGAAATGTTCCGCCTGGCATCAGGATAGTTTGTTCGTTATCCAGTTCGGATAGCGCATTGACGATATGCAGGCTGTTGGTCATCACTGTGATGTTATTAAAGCGCGAGAGCAGGGGAACCATCTGCAAAACGGTACTGCCAGCATCAAGAATGATCGAATCGCCATCATGGATAAAACTAACGGCAGCTTCTGCAATCAGCTCTTTCTTGTGGGTGTTGATGAGTGTTTTATGATCGATAGGCGGATCGGATTCCTCTTTATTCAACACCACTCCGCCATAAGTACGAATGACGGTTCCGGCATGTTCCAGAATGACCAGATCTTTGCGAATGGTTGTGCCTGTGGTGTCAAAGTATTGCGCCAATTCTTCAACCGAGCATTTACCCTGCTTTTGCAGATACTCCAGAATGGCGGCCTGACGCTGACGAGGTTTCATGGGCGTGATTACCTGATTTAGGTTTCAAAATGATAACTTCGCAAGCAAGTAACATTCACAACGAAATTATCCACGTTTCAGTTTAAGCGCCAATGATAGAGCATTCTGTGATAGTGGATCATGGGGAAAGATCACATCGGGCTGTAAATCACCCGCATACATACCGGTAATTGCGGGAATTTTTTGTGGTCGGGCGAAGACGGTCAGTCCTTTCATAAACAAGGTGTCGACGATGCGTTGCTGATCGTCCAGGGCGATGGCGACCACGACCCGCGGTTTAAAGCGCCCGCTGGAACGGCCCACGCCAACCCGCCCTTGCTGGCATAGTGTGTCGAAGGCACGGTTAAAACGAGAAATTTGCCAACCGCCTAAGGCCAGTTGCGCACACCAGGCGATAACGGCGACGGTGATGAGTGCGGATACCATAACTTTTCCTTAATGTAGTGGCGGAAGTCCTGTATGCCTGATGAGCGTAGCGCATCAGGCATTTTATTAGTCTCGCGGAGATCCTTAACGGATCTCCGCTGTTAATCAGAACATCACCTGACCGCCGGTGACATTGATCGACTGACCAGTGCAGTACGACGCCTTAGGACTGGCGTAGAACAGCAGCATATTCAGCACATCCTGATAATCGCAGCCGCGTTTGAGCGGTACTTTGTCGATGTAATACTGCTCGACTTGATCCGGTTTGATACCCAGCTTGGTCGCATATTGTGGCAATAGCGACTGAAACATCGGCGATTTCAGCAGATTACCGAGCATCAGTGAATGCACCGTAATGCCGTACTCCGCCAGATCCAGCGCCAGTGATTGAGTCAGCCCGACGCCACCAAATTTCGCGGCGCTATAACCAGAGTTGTGTTTGCTGCCCACTTTGCCGGATTTCGAGTTGATCTGAATAATGCGTCCCTGAATGCCGTCGCGGATCATCAAACGCGAAAATTCACGGGCACACAGGAAATAACCCACCAGATTCACTTGTAGCGAACGGTCAAAATCGCCGAGCTGGAAGTCGCTGATAAAGGCTGCTTTTGCAATTCCGGCGCTGTAGACCAGCAAATCCACGCGACCAAAGATTTCATCTACCCCACGAGAGAGCGCCAGAACGCTTTGCTCGCTGGTGGCGTCAGCACCAAAACCATACGCTGTTCCTTCACCATATTCGGCGTTAATTTCTTGTGCCACATTTGCGGCTTTGTCGCTCTGAATATCGACAACCGCGACGCGATACCCCTCGGCAGCCAGACCGTGGCACAGGAACGCGCCTAAGGTTTGCCCACCACCGATGACAACGGCAACCTGATTCATTTTTTACTCCTTAACAGATTCAAACTTCAAAACCGATCCCGGCGCGATATCGTCGGGTACAGGGCCTGCCACATGGACAGTGCCCGGAAATTCCGCTTCGTTTAAACCATCGAAGCGCAGGGTGACATGACCCAGTTCGCGAAGGTTGTCTTCCGCCACACTGCCAACGGCGGTCACCGGATAGCGATGCTGCCCGAGCGTAAATTGCAAACCGGGATGGAGTGCACCTTTCAACTCGCCGTGGCAATGAATGAAGCAATACTCTTCGAGATCCGCAGGCGCGCCTTCACGAAAGGTGATGAGCATCTGGTCGCTGAGGGCGTCAGTGGCGCTCGCGCCAATACGGGTGATGGTGGTCTGATAAATAACGGTCATGTTTCAGCCTCTATTGATAGATAAAACCGGAGACAAACCAAGCGATCAGTACAGTTGGCGCGCCGGTTAAAAAGCGGCTCACCAGAACAGAAGGGACACCGACGCGAACCGTGTCCTGACGGGCTTCCGCCAGCGACAAACCGACCGGGATGAAGTCGCAGGCCGCCTGCGCGTTGATGGCAAACAGTGCAGGTAAAGCCAGATGCGGCGGAATATTGCCGAGACCAATCTGCACGCCAATCAATACGCCGATAACCTGTGCGATAATTGCGCCTGGGCCGAGGAAAGGTGAAAGCAGCGGGAAGGAGCAGATGAGCGCCAGCATGACCAGCCCCAGAGGATGGCTAGCCAGCGGAGCAAGACCGTGGGCAATCCAGTCGCCAAGACCGGAAGCCATAATGATGCCGATAAGCGCCGAGACGAACGCCATAAACGGCAGAATGGTTTTTAATACAGTGTCGATGGTGTCACGACCAGATTGAAACAACACGGCAACGGCAGAACCCATACCCATTCCCACCTTCGCCAGTAAACCATCGCTTTGTTCGGTGATTTTCTTGCTGGTGTCATAGTCACGGCCCACGGAAGAGGGTTGTGGTGTCGCATCACCCACTACAGTGATGTTTTCTTCTTTCACGCCAGAGACATAAATATCTTCCACAATATACTGCGCCAGCGGACCGGACTTACCCGTCGAATGGATATTAATGGTGGGAATACGCCGTTTCGGATAAATGCCGCAGCGTAATGTGCCGCCACAGTCGATTACCGCGACACCAATTTCCGCCTCCGCGGGTTCACCTTCTTTAAATCCGTCGATAGCTTGCCAGCCAGTAAGCTGTGCCAGTTTGTCAACAATCGCAGGCCGGGTACCGGCGGTGATATAGACGATTTTTTTGCCCGGCGTGGCTTCCAGCTCAAGCGGGCCGCCCCAGCCACCCGTTCCTTTTTCGATCCGAATACGCGTCATGATGTTGCTCCTGCCAGATGAACTTTTTGTTCAAGTTGAATGCCCATCTTTTTCTCAAAAATGGCGGTGGTCAGATCGGTCACCCAGCCGCGGAAGAAGTTGGTGACAAGACCAACCAGCAGATAACTCACCGCCAGTGGGCCAAGTGGCAGGTTCAGTGTTGTCAGACCGCTGGCAATGCCAAGATAAACAAACAGTTCGCCTGGGTTGATATGGGGGAAGAGGCCATTCATTGAGTGGCAGCTATAAGAGGCGGCCGCGTAGTAGCTGGGTTTGTACTTTTCCGGCATAAAGCGACCCAGGCTTAAGGTCATCGGATTGCAAAAGACAAACGTGCCAATGCACGGTAACAGCAGGTAACGGGAAACAGGGTTACCGGCGCAACGTTGAGCAAAACGTTCAATACGATGCTGACCGATAAAATTAATCAGTGCGTTCATGATAACCAGCAGGCTAATCAACAGCGGAAGAATGCCGGTCACCATCCCGGTAAACACCTCTCCGCCCTTTTGGAACAGCCCGATAAACCACTCTGCACCATGAGTAATGGTTTCTATCATTGTTCTCTCCTTCAGGATTTATTGTTTTATTACCAAACGGCAACCTAATCTAATCAGATTGAAAGATTTAAAAGTGTTATTTTGATCGCAAAATGAAAGATAAATATTTTAACTTGAAAGTTTCAATAAAAGGATAGCGAGGAGAATGAGTTGAGTTATGTAAAGTCCGTATCGGGCAGTGACTACCGCTTCCTTGTGCGGGGCGTGATGCTTTACCATACTTGCCCCTGGTTGAATCTGTTAAATGGACCCCTCATGTTCAAGCGTCGTTATGTAACATTGCTTCCCCTTTTTGTGTTGCTTGCCGCCTGTAGCAGCAAGCCAAAACCTACTGAGACTGAAACGACCACCGGAACGCCGTCTGGCGGCTTCCTGCTTGAGCCGCAGCACAATGTGATGCAGATGGGCGGCGATTTCGCTAATAACCCGAATGCCCAGCAGTTCATCGACAAAATGGTGAACAAACACGGTTTCGATCGTCAGCAGTTGCAGGAAATTCTCTCCCAGGCGAAACGTCTGGATTCGGTACTGCGGCTGATGGATAACCAGGCACCAACCACATCGGTGAAACCGCCATCAGGTCCGAACGGCGCATGGCTGCGTTATCGCAAAAAATTTATTACGCCGGACAACGTGCAGAACGGTGTGGTTTTCTGGAATCAGTATGAAGATGCGTTGAATCGCGCGTGGCAGGTGTATGGTGTACCGCCGGAAATTATCGTCGGGATTATCGGCGTTGAAACCCGCTGGGGGCGCGTGATGGGGAAAACCCGTATCCTCGATGCGCTGGCAACGCTGTCATTTAACTACCCACGCCGCGCGGAGTATTTCTCTGGCGAGCTGGAAACTTTCCTGCTGATGGCGCGCGATGAGCAGGACGATCCGCTCAATCTGAAAGGTTCCTTTGCCGGGGCGATGGGCTACGGACAGTTTATGCCGTCGTCTTACAAACAATATGCGGTAGATTTCAGCGGCGACGGGCATATCAACCTGTGGGATCCGGTTGATGCGATCGGTAGCGTGGCGAACTATTTCAAAGCGCACGGCTGGGTGAAAGGTGATCAGGTTGCGGTGATGGCAAACGGTCAGGCTCCAGGCTTGCCAAATGGCTTCAAAACCAGGTACAGCATTTCGCAGCTTGCCGCGGCAGGTTTAACGCCACAGCAGCCGCTGGGCAACCATCAACAAGCCAGCCTGCTGCGTCTGGATGTCGGTACCGGTTACCAGTACTGGTACGGTCTGCCGAACTTCTACACCATCACCCGTTACAACCACAGTACCCATTACGCAATGGCGGTCTGGCAGTTAGGACAAGCCGTGGCGCTGGCGCGCGTGCAGTAACTATTTGCAAGAGGGGAGCGTGAGCTTCCCTCTGGCTAATCAGCTTTTTTCTGAATCCTCCTCGTAAAATTGCAACGCCAACACCATCTTCCTGACGAAAGTGCTATCTTGTCCGGCATAAATTTTTGACTGACAGAGGTTGTGATGACTGACAGTGAACTGATGCAGTTAAGCGAACAGGTTGGGCAGGCGCTGAAAGCCCGTGGCGCAACCGTAACAACTGCTGAGTCTTGTACCGGCGGTTGGGTAGCGAAAGTGATTACCGATATTGCCGGCAGTTCCGCCTGGTTTGAACGCGGATTTGTCACCTACAGTAACGAAGCCAAAGCGCAAATGATCGGCGTACGTGAAGAGACGCTGGCGCAGCATGGCGCGGTGAGCGAGCCTGTCGTGGTGGAAATGGCGATAGGCGCACTGAAAGCGGCTCGTGCTGATTATGCTGTGTCTATTAGTGGTATCGCCGGGCCGGATGGCGGCAGTGAAGAGAAGCCTGTCGGCACCGTCTGGTTTGCTTTTGCCACTGCCCGTGGTGAAGGCATTACCCGGCGGGAATGCTTCAGCGGTGACCGTGATGCGGTACGTCGTCAGGCTACTGCGTATGCATTGCAGACCTTGTGGCAACAATTTCTACAAAACACTTGATACTGTATGAGCATACAGTATAATTGCTTCAACAGAACATATTGACTATCCGGTATTACCCGGCATGACAGGAGTAAAAATGGCTATCGACGAAAACAAACAGAAAGCGTTGGCGGCAGCACTGGGCCAGATTGAGAAACAATTTGGTAAAGGCTCCATCATGCGCCTGGGTGAAGACCGTTCCATGGATGTGGAAACCATCTCTACCGGTTCGCTTTCACTGGATATCGCGCTTGGGGCAGGTGGTCTGCCGATGGGCCGTATCGTCGAAATCTACGGACCGGAATCTTCCGGTAAAACCACGCTGACGTTGCAGGTGATCGCCGCAGCGCAGCGTGAAGGTAAAACCTGTGCGTTTATCGATGCTGAACACGCGCTGGACCCAATCTATGCACGTAAACTGGGCGTCGATATCGACAACCTGCTGTGCTCCCAGCCGGACACTGGCGAGCAGGCACTGGAAATCTGTGACGCCCTGGCGCGTTCTGGCGCAGTAGACGTTATCGTCGTTGACTCCGTGGCGGCACTGACGCCGAAAGCGGAAATCGAAGGCGAAATCGGCGACTCTCACATGGGCCTTGCGGCACGTATGATGAGCCAGGCGATGCGTAAGCTGGCGGGTAACCTGAAGCAGTCCAACACGCTGCTGATCTTCATCAACCAGATCCGTATGAAAATTGGTGTGATGTTCGGTAACCCGGAAACCACTACCGGTGGTAACGCGCTGAAATTCTACGCCTCTGTTCGTCTCGACATCCGTCGTATCGGCGCGGTGAAAGAGGGCGAAAACGTGGTGGGTAGCGAAACCCGTGTGAAAGTGGTGAAGAACAAAATCGCTGCGCCGTTTAAACAGGCTGAATTCCAGATCCTCTACGGCGAAGGTATCAACTTCTATGGCGAACTGGTTGATCTGGGCGTGAAAGAGAAGCTGATCGAGAAAGCAGGTGCGTGGTACAGCTACAAAGGTGAGAAGATCGGTCAGGGTAAAGCGAATGCGACTGCCTGGCTGAAAGATAACCCGGAAACCGCGAAAGAGATCGAGAAGAAAGTACGTGAGTTGCTGCTGAGCAACCCGAACTCAACGCCGGATTTCTCTGTAGATGACAGCGAAGGCGTAGCAGAAACTAACGAAGATTTTTAATCGTCTTGTTTGATACACAAGGGTCGCATCTGCGGCCCTTTTGCTTTTTTAAGTTGTAAGGATATGCCATGACAGAATCAACGTCCCGTCGCCCGGCATATGCTCGCCTGTTGGATCGTGCGGTACGCATTCTGGCGGTGCGCGATCACAGTGAGCAAGAACTGCGACGTAAACTCGCGGCACCGATTATGGGCAAAAATGGCCCGGAAGAGATTGATGCCACGGCAGAAGATTACGAGCGCGTTATTGCCTGGTGCCATGAACATGGCTATCTCGATGACAGCCGATTTGTGGCGCGCTTTATCGCCAGCCGTAGCCGCAAAGGTTATGGACCTGCGCGTATTCGTCAGGAACTGAATCAGAAAGGTATTTCCCGCGAAGCGACAGAAAAAGCGATGCGTGAATGTGACATCGACTGGTGCGCACTGGCGCGCGATCAGGCGACGCGAAAATATGGCGAACCTTTGCCAACTGTCTTTTCAGAAAAAGTTAAGATCCAGCGTTTTCTGCTCTATCGTGGCTATCTGATGGAAGATATCCAGGATATTTGGCGAAATTTTGCCGACTGAACGCATACGGTATTTTACTTCCCAGTCAAGAAAACTTATCTTATTCCCACTTTTCAGTTACCAGCCCGGCGGTTAAGACACGCTGGAGCTGGTGGCGATATTTCGTTAGCTTGATTTCAGGATAATTATGAGCAAGAGCACCGCTGAGATCCGTCAGGCGTTTCTCGACTTTTTCCATAGTAAGGGACATCAGGTAGTTGCCAGCAGCTCCCTGGTACCCCATAACGACCCAACTTTGTTGTTTACCAACGCCGGGATGAACCAGTTCAAGGATGTGTTCCTTGGGCTCGACAAGCGTAATTATTCCCGCGCTACCACTTCCCAACGCTGCGTGCGTGCGGGTGGTAAACACAACGACCTGGAAAACGTCGGTTACACCGCGCGTCACCATACCTTCTTCGAAATGCTGGGCAACTTCAGCTTCGGCGACTATTTCAAACACGATGCCATTCAGTTTGCATGGGAACTGCTGACCAGCGAAAAATGGTTTGCCCTGCCGAAAGAGCGTCTGTGGGTTACCGTCTATGAAAGCGACGACGAAGCCTACGAAATCTGGGAAAAAGAAGTAGGGATCCCGCGCGAACGTATTATTCGCATCGGCGATAACAAAGGTGCGCCATACGCATCTGACAACTTCTGGCAGATGGGTGACACTGGTCCGTGCGGCCCGTGCACCGAAATCTTCTACGATCACGGCGACCACATTTGGGGTGGCCCTCCGGGAAGTCCGGAAGAAGACGGCGATCGCTACATTGAGATCTGGAACATCGTCTTCATGCAGTTCAACCGCCAGGCAGATGGCACGATGGAACCGCTGCCGAAGCCGTCTGTAGATACCGGTATGGGTCTGGAGCGTATTGCTGCGGTGCTGCAACACGTTAACTCTAACTATGACATCGACCTGTTCCGCACGCTGATCCAGGCGGTAGCGAAAGTCACTGGCGCGACCGATCTGAGCAATAAATCGCTGCGCGTAATCGCTGACCACATTCGTTCTTGTGCGTTCCTGATCGCGGATGGCGTAATGCCGTCCAATGAAAACCGTGGTTATGTACTGCGTCGTATCATTCGTCGCGCAGTGCGTCACGGCAATATGCTGGGCGCGAAAGAAACCTTCTTCTACAAACTGGTTGGTCCGCTGATCGACGTAATGGGCTCTGCGGGTGAAGACCTGAAACGCCAGCAGGCGCAGGTTGAGCAGGTGCTGAAGACTGAAGAAGAGCAGTTTGCCCGTACTCTGGAGCGCGGTCTGGCGCTGCTGGATGAAGAGCTGGCAAAACTTTCTGGTGATACGCTGGATGGTGAAACGGCTTTCCGTCTGTACGACACCTATGGCTTCCCGGTTGACCTGACGGCTGATGTTTGTCGTGAGCGCAACATCAAAGTTGACGAAGCTGGTTTCGAAGCAGCAATGGAAGAGCAGCGTCGTCGCGCGCGCGAAGCCAGCGGCTTTGGTGCCGATTACAACGCAATGATCCGTGTTGACAGTGCATCTGAATTTAAAGGCTATGACCATCTGGAACTGAACGGCAAAGTGACCGCGCTGTTTGTTGATGGTAAAGCGGTTGATGCCATCAATGCAGGCCAGGAAGCTGTGGTCGTGCTGGATCAAACGCCATTCTATGCGGAATCCGGCGGTCAGGTTGGTGATAAAGGCGAACTGAAAGGCACTAACTTCTCCTTTGCGGTGGAAGATACGCAGAAATACGGCCAGGCGATTGGTCACATCGGTAAACTTGCTGCGGGTTCTCTGAAAGTGGGCGACGCGGTGCAGGCTGATGTTGATGAAGCTCGTCGCGCCCGTATTCGTCTGAATCACTCCGCAACGCACCTGATGCACGCTGCGCTGCGCCAGGTTCTGGGTACTCATGTATCGCAGAAAGGTTCACTGGTTAACGACAAAGTGCTGCGCTTCGACTTCTCACACAACGAAGCGATGAAACCAGAAGAGATTCGTGCGGTCGAAGACCTGGTGAACGCACAGATTCGCCGTAACTTGCCGATCGAAACCAACATCATGGATCTCGAAGCGGCGAAAGCGAAAGGTGCGATGGCGCTGTTCGGCGAGAAGTATGATGAGCGCGTACGCGTGCTGAGCATGGGCGATTTCTCCACCGAGCTGTGTGGCGGTACTCACGCAAGCCGCACCGGTGATATTGGTCTGTTCCGCATCATCTCTGAATCGGGTACTGCTGCAGGCGTTCGTCGTATCGAAGCGGTAACCGGAGAAGGCGCTATCGCCACCGTTCATGCAGACAGCGATCGCTTAAGCGAAGTCGCGCATCTGCTGAAAGGCGATAGCAATAATCTGGCTGATAAAGTGCGCTCAGTACTGGAACGTACGCGTCAGCTGGAAAAAGAGTTACAACAGCTTAAAGAACAAGCTGCCGCACAGGAGAGCGCAAATCTTTCCAGTAAGGCAATTGATGTTAATGGTGTTAAGCTGTTGGTTAGCGAGCTTAGCGGTGTTGAGCCGAAAATGTTGCGTACCATGGTTGACGATTTAAAAAATCAGCTGGGGTCGACAATTATCGTGCTGGCAACGGTAGTCGAAGGTAAGGTTTCTCTGATTGCAGGCGTATCTAAGGACGTCACAGATCGTGTGAAAGCAGGGGAACTGATTGGTATGGTCGCTCAGCAGGTGGGCGGCAAGGGTGGTGGACGTCCTGACATGGCGCAAGCCGGTGGTACGGATGCTGCGGCCTTACCTGCAGCGTTAGCCAGTGTGAAAGGCTGGGTCAGCGCGAAATTGCAATAATATAAGCGTCAGGCAATGCCGTGGACTCGCTTCACGGCATTCGCATTAACGCTATCGACAACGATAAAGTCAGGTTGAAGTTGTGTATATCGGCTAAACTTAGGTTTAACAGAATGTAATGCCATGACTGCTTACATGTAATGTGTTTGTCATTGCTTACTTTTTGGCGTTATATGATGGATAATGCCGGGATACAGAGAGACCCGACTCTTTTAATCTTTCAAGGAGCAAAGAATGCTGATTCTGACTCG
>OBUN01000205.1_pt1 | contig 23710 bp, 25 predicted proteins | sample 1475851 | NCBI WGS metagenome assembly OBUN01 (sample SAMEA2579932, study PRJEB22360) | human gut metagenome | reverse complement strand
CTGAACATAAAAAAAGAGAAGACCTATCAGGTCCTCTCTAGATGTTAGCTTTTCGTCACCCACTACAGTTGACAAAGAGCCAATTGTTCTCTCTTTAGATAAATATTTATTGTTGTATTCATTTTTCCGATACGCAAACGACATCTACAAATACATATACATCTATGTGCCTTTTTAGGACTTTTTTAACGTCAAAATTGGCTTTCTCTACAAATACAAAATGCTTGTAAAATAGCTTAAAATCAAGGATTTTCACCCTCTTGTTCGTTGTAGCAACACCACACACTCAACATGATGCGTCTGTGGGAGTTCAGAGCTCCAGTGGAGCTTTGAAGCATTTCGCCTTGAAATGTAAAAGCGAGATGTTTAACTGCGTTTCACTAACAAGCTCACACACTCAGCGGTTCGCTGTTATCGTATCGTTTCGTCGTAAACTCCTTACTCTACGACAGCTATCGCATGGGTGGATCATCTGCTTCTACTTCGCTGAAGCCTCAGCTCGTACAAGCAGTGATACCGCCTCAACATGATGCGTTTGAGGAAACAAATCCACAGGCTGTACTTTTTTCAATTCATAGCCCAACTCTTGGTAAAGTTTGATATCACGCGCCATGGTTGCTGGGTTACATGAGACGTAGGTAATCTTTTCAGGTTGCATGGCGACGCTGGCTTTGATGAAGCTTTCTGTCAAGCCCTTACGTGGTGGATCCACAATGATGACGTCTGGTTTGATACCATCCTTGCTCCACTTGGCCATGGCATTTTCAGCTGAGTCAGCCACATAGTGGGCATTTGTAATGCCGTTGCGTTCTGCATTTTTCTTGGCATCTTCGACGGCTGTTTCGATGACTTCAACACCGTAGACTTCCTTGACCTGTTTGGCAAATGACAAACCTATTGTCCCGATACCTGAATAGGCATCAATAACAATGCTGTCGCTGTTTAGATCTGAGAAGTCAATAGCTGTTTGATAGAGTTTTTCAGCCATCTCGGTGTTAACCTGATAGAAAGACTGGGCAGAAATCTCATAGTCATTGCCCAACATACTGTCTGTGATGGTGTCTTGACCATAAAGGGTGCGGAACTCCTTACCAAAGATGGCGTTAGTGTTCTTATCGTTGATGTTTTGGATGATTGAAACGACACTTGGAAAAGCTTCCGTAATCTTAGCAATAATCTGGTCAATACGGAAAACTTTTGGTCTGGTCGTTACAAAGACCAACATCATCTGACCTGAATAATGACCACGACGAACTACCAAATGACGAATCAAACCTGTCTGCTCCTTCTCATCATAAGGTTTGAGGTCATAGCGACGGAGAAGGTCACGTACAAAGACAATGAGTTTATCAATCTCCTTGTCCTGGATAAGGAAATCTTCAATTGGAATCAAGTCGTGCGAATTCTTGCGGTAGAAACCAGTTTCAAGCTGACCTTTAACACGGCGAACGGGCACCTGCGCCTTATTACGGTAAGCGTACGGTGTATCCATCCCCAATGTTTCAGCGACTTCTACGTCTGAGATACCTGCTGTCTTATAGAGGTTGTCCACAACTTGTTTACGCTTGAACTTAAGCTGCTCCTCATAAGTCATATGCCCAAAATCAGCAATTCCTGAACGAAGATAGGTCGCATCAATGTCCTGATTACGGTTTGGTGAAAGGGTCATATACTCCTCAACCTTACCAAAGCCGATATTTTTCTTGAGCTTAAGCACTCGCATCTTGATGACTTCGCCTGGTAGGGCGTTATCCACGAAAAAGACAAAGCCGTCCACCTTAGCAACGCCTGCTCCTTCATGTGTCAAATCAACAATTTCAACTTCTACAATAGCGTTTTTATTTAACATAATTCAACTTTCTTTACTCTTATAGGGCTTTAGAGGGACCTAAAAGCCACTTGCTACCCTCCATTATAGCACATATAAATCAAATTTATGGCTGGCCATAAATAATATAGATTTTTCAGAAAAGTCATACAGTGCTATCATAGGTCCATGACAAAAAATTAAACGGCTCAGCTACTTGGCTAGATGTCGTTTCTATCTAAAGGAGAATAATCATGCCAGATATTACCATTCATACAATCGAAACTGCACCAGAAGAAGTCAAAGACGTCCTTCAGACAGTCAAAGATGCCAATGGGGGATTCATTCCAAACTTGATTGGTCTCCTTGCTAATGCTCCAACTGCGCTTGAAACTTACCGCACTGTCGGTGAAATCAACCGTCGTAATTCATTGACACCAACTGAACGTGAAGTTGTTCAAATTACAGCTGCTGTTACTAATGGCTGTGCCTTCTGTGTGGCAGGTCACACAGCCTTTTCAATCAAGCAAATCCAAATGACACCTCAACTTTTGGAAGCTCTTCGTAACCGTACACCAATTGAGGACGATCCAAAACTTGATACCCTCGCTAAATTCACTATTGCTGTAATCAATACCAAAGGTGCTGTTGGTGACGAAGCCTACAATGACTTCTTGGAAGCTGGTTACACTGCACAAAATGCCCTTGACGTTATCTTGGGTGTCAGCCTTGCAAGCTTGTGTAACTACGCTAACAATCTCGCACAAACACCAATTAACCCTGAACTTCAAGAATTCGCTTAATGCAAAGCTAAACTGATAAACTAGAGGAGGACCTAAGCCTATGTCACATTTTTCAAAAGAATTCCTTACTTGGTTGGACACCAACGCTGACCATATTGACCAAGAGTCTGGACCAATTGCGGACCAACTTCTTGAAAAAATTGCTGAAAACGACGTCTTTAAAATAGGCGTACCTGCTGAGTTTGATGGCCTAGGTGGTGGTCCTACTCAAGTTGTTGATGTGCTTAATGAATTGGCACAACATTCTTTGACAGCTTCCTTTATTTCTTGGGGACACCGTACTTTCATTGACTATATCCTAGCTAGCGACAATGCTTACCCTCGTGAAACCTGGTTGAAAGAATTGTATACTGGTGAGCGTGCTGGTGGAACTGGCTTATCAAATGCCGTCAAATTCTTGTCTGACATTGAAGAATTGAATGTGACCCTCAGCCAAGAAGGTGATGACTACTATCTCGATGGTCGTTTGCCTTGGGTAACTAATCTTCGTGCAGATAAGTTTGCAGCTCTCTTTGCTGCTGACTTTAAAGACGGTAGCCAACCTTGGATTATCACTATTCCATCTGAAGCTGAAGGTCTTAGTCGTTCCGAAGATTTGGAATTTGTTTCTCTTCAAGGAGCTAACACCGCTTCTCTTACTTTCGATCATGTCAAACTTGATCCTAATTGGGTCCTTTCAAAAAATAGTACCGACTACATTGCCAAAACACGTCCAAACTTTCTTGGTTTCCAGTTTGGTCTTGCCTTTGGTTTGGCCCAACGTTCTCTTGATGAGGTTGAAGCTAGTCTAAACAGTAACCGTAGCGTTCTTCGTGAGGAATTTGAAGCAACACGTGAAAATCTTCTTGCTATTCAAGATCAACTCTTTTCGGGTCTTAATGATGCCGATTATTTCATTGACAAACCACGTGAACTTTTCCAATTGCGTATCGATATTGTCGATGTCGTAGCTAACAGCCTGCTCCTCGAACTTCAGGCTAGTGGTGGTCGTGGCTATTTGAAAGAATCAGAGTCAAGCTTTATCCGTCGTTGGAATGAAGGCGTCTTCCTTCCAATTGTATCTCCGAGTGCGGTTCAGCTTCGCCATATCCTTGCAGCTAGCTAGAAAGACTGTGGACCAATGAAGGTATTTTTCAAGAAAATTCCCTTGGCCCTATCTAGTCTGGTACTTGCCCTCTTTAGTTTATCCAATCAAATAAGTCAACTTACCCTGATTGCTCAGGGTATTTGGCTTATAGCCGTTTTTGGCTTTTTCCTAGTGCTAGGACGCCTGATCATTGGCTATAGACAAACTCAAGAAGATTTGCATAATCCAGTCATAGCTTCGGCCTTTCCCAGCTTCTTTATTGCTGCCTTTCTCTTTACCAGTCGCCTTCCACTAGCTCAAACTGACCTAAGTATCACATGGATAGGGCTCCTTGGACTTTATATTGCCTATATCATCTTTTTCAGTCTACGTTTTCTGCGCCCACTAGCCTTAGAACAAGTCTATCCAAGTTGGTTCGTGGTTTATGTAGGCCCTGCAATTAGTCTTGTAACCGTTCCGGATGGTATTCCAAATAGTATCAAGGGGCTTATCCTAGGACTAACGGGATTAGCGACCCTGGCCCTCTTTCCACTTGTTTTATGGAGAATGAAACAGATAGCCATCCCTCACCTATATCAGCCTATACTCGCTATTTTAGCAGCACCTCTGGCCCTTCTCATTACCAGCTCAATCAAGAGTAATCAAAGACCTGCAACTATCATTTTAGTCGGCCTGTTTGTCTTCTCCCAAATTTTCTTTTTCTGCGCCTTGAGACTCTTTACCAGACTCGTTAACAAGGGTTTTATCCCACTTTTTGCTGCCTTTAGCTTCCCATTAGTCAATAGTGTCAATGCTTTTAAAGCAGCTACCACAAGTCTTGGGCTAGTCAATCCAGTAACTCAATTGATTTACACTATCGAGCTGATTTTAGTTCTGGCTATTATGGCCTATTTGCTCTATCATTTTATTAAGCTTCTGTATAATGATTTTATACAAGCTAAACGCTAAAAAAATAAGCACGTTCACAGAACATGCTTGTTTTTTTATTTATCTAAATCCTAGTTCTTTTAATTTATCCTGGTAACTGTCAAAATCAATTTCGATTCCTTGACCGCCATATAAATCATAGCTGTCAATCCAATCACCATCTGATGGAATAGTTTGAGAACTGATACCATTTTTGAAACTACCGGCATTTGAAAGACCCAAATCCAACATTTCCGTCATGCTCATATTGGTTGAAGTCAGTGAGTATACTTTTCCTAAAGCCTCAGAACCCTTGAAAAGACTAATAGGATTTTTAACTTGCTTCATAATAGCTTGCATCACTTGTTGTTGCCGCTTGGTACGCCCATAATCCCCTTCATCGTCCTTACGGAAACGAGCGTAATTAAGAAGAGTTCGTCCATCCATCTGTTGCTTACCGACTTTAATGGTTTGATTCGGAACATTCCCATCCTTGTCCATCCTCAAATCATCTGGAACTTTGACCGAGGACACTTTTTTACCATCAACAGTGGAGAATTTAGTATTGATTTTCACGCCATCTGGGAACAGGGTATCAACACCTGCCGCAAAGGTCTCAAAGTCGACCATGGCATAGTACTTGATATCAATGTCAAAATTTCGTTTGAGCGTCTGTCGCATAAGCTCTGCCCCTTGATGATTGTTTTGCTCACCAATATTGAAGGCAGTATTGAGTTTCAGATCCTGAGAATAGTCTGTCTCTGAAGCGCCCTTAATATTAACCAAGGTGTCTCGCATAAAGCTTACCATCTTGATTTTGCCTTCCTTATTGCCCACATTGACAACTATAATGGAGTCTGTTCTGGCCTCGGTAGATTCTTGGCTGACTCGTTGGTCAGAACCCAAAATAAGGATATTCACCCCATCCTTAGTGTCTTTACCGTTAAAGGTTTCGACTAAGGCCGGTTGATAGGCTTTACCATTGTTACCAGCAGCAGAAAGGTCAGTTCCTTTGTAAAATTGATAGGCCATTGCTAGCACCAAAAAGACAACACCAAGACTTAAGCAACTAAGCACTAGCTTAACGACTTTCTTGAGTCTTCGCTTTTTCTTTGGCCGCTTCTTCTTGACTACTTGCGACTTGAACCTTGGAGCCGACGTTGCTGAAGGGGCTGCTTGTCTTTGAACCTTTTTCCGTTTAACGTTTCGTTGAGGCACTTCCTCTCGATAGACAGGCAGACCTTCCTCTGTTAGCTGATTGACATCCTCATAATCAGGTGCCTGATAATAATTTGAACGATTATTATAAGGCTGGCTCCGTGCTTCTTGATAGTCAGCAGTTTGACCCTGATACCTCTCGTAGGAACGCTCCGCTTCATAAGCATCCAACTTTCCTTGTAGATAATTGAATTCCGAAGCCTGCTGTCCATTAAGGTGGGCAAGATTTTTTAAAAGATAGTTGTAACGTAACCGTTCATGATGCGTAAACGGCTCATCGTTAGATTTGGTCATAAGATTTCCCTTTAAATTTCATAGACTTGGTAAGCACCCAAGATTTTATATCCAATTCCAACTGCAGTTAGCTCTTCAAGAGCGAACTGAGCCAACTTTTCCTTTGTATAATCACAATCAATAATAAAGAAATACTCGCCAAGTACCGTTTTCAACGGACGGCTTTCAATCTTGGTCAAGTCAATGCCTCGCCAGGCAAAGGTCGATAGGGCCTTGTAAAGTGCCCCTGGCATATTATCAGGCAGGGTCAAGGCCAGCGTTAATTTACAATCAATCTGATTGAGCGGAATCTCAGGAACAGTGTTTCCCAGCACCCAAAAGCGGGTATAATTCTTTTCAATCTCCTGGATATCCTTAGCCAATATTTGAAGACCGTATTCCTTAGCCGCTGCATGTGGAGCAATTGCTGCATAAGGCTGATCTGGATTATCAGCGACAAAACGCGCCGCAAAGGCTGTACTTGCTGTTGTCTCAATCTTGGCATGTGGAAAATGCTGTTTAATATACTTTTTCCCTTGGGCAATGGCCTGTGGGTGTGAGAAGATTTTCTCAATTTTCTCATGATGTTTAGTCGCCATCAACTGCTGCTTGATGGGCTGAACAATCTCTGCCACAGCACGAATATCGGCCTGATGGAAGAGATAGTCTAAACTCTCATGAACAGAGCCCTCAATGGAATTTTCCACAGGAATAACTGCGTAATCCACACGTCCCTCTTCATAAGACTTGATAACCTCGGTAATGGTACCTAATGAAACCAATTCTGCCTCAGGAAAAGCCTTTAAGGCTGCATTATGCGTAAACGACCCACTTGGGCCCAAATAACCTACATACATTTGATAAACCTTGCTACTTCTTCTGGTGTCCTGTTATCAACAGTGATAACCAGGTCTGCCAAACTTTGATAGAGGGCCATTCGACCATCATAAATGGCCTTGAATTCCTCTTTAGAATGATTGAGAAAGAGTGGGCGCTGATTCTTGGTATCCTTTTTAATACGGTCATAGACCACATCAAAAGAAGCGTGAAGCCATATGTTATACTTACTATTTTTCTTCAAAAGCTGGCGATTGCGCTCCGTCACAACGACACCACCTCCAGTAGAGATGATGACGTCATCTCCCTCTTGAAGGAGGGCTTCCAGAGTCTCAGACTCAATCTGACGAAAGCTTGCTTCGCCTTCTTTGGCAAAACAATCAGCAATGGACATTCCGATTTTCTCTTCAATGACCTGATCCATATCCACGAAACGACCATCCAGGAATGGGGCGACGGAACTCTTACCAACTCCCATAAAGCCCAATAAAACCTTAGCCATGTAGTAATCCTTCCAAATCACTAAAGAAGCTTGGATAGCTTGTATTGATAGCTTCTGCACGTTGCAAGTTAACTTCGCCATCTTGAACCAAGAGGGCAGCAATGGCTGTCATCATACCGATCCTGTGGTCACCAAAGGTATTGACCTCTGCCCCGTGAAGAGCTGTCTTACCAGTGATAATCATACCATCCTCAGTTGGAACAATATCAGCCCCCATAGCATTCAAGGCATCTGCTACCACCTGAATACGATCAGTCTCTTTGACCTTGAGTTCTTCAGCATCACGAATCACCGTCTTGCCCTGAGCTTGTGTCGCCAAGAGTGTGATAATCGGAAGTTCATCAATCAAACGTGGAATGATGTCACCGCCAATTTCGGTTCCTTTAAGTTCTGAAGTTTCAACCGTAATGGTCGCAGATTTAGCAACCTGGTCAATATCTGAAAGGCTTATCTTACCACCCATATCCTTGATAACATCAATGATACCGGTACGTGTCTCGTTAATACCGACATTTTCCAAGACAATCTTAGAGTTTGGCATCACAAGTCCTGCTACCAACCAAAAGGCGGCTGAAGAAATATCCCCTGGAACCACAACTTCTTGGGCAGTTAAGGTTTGTCCACCAGAAATACGAATTTCATTGCCATCTACTTGAAGCTGACCACCAAACTGCTGAATCATGTCTTCCGTATGATTACGTGTTTTTTCCTTCTCGATGATAACAGATTCGCCATCAGCTTGAAGAGCTGCAAAAATAAGGGCAGATTTAACCTGAGCAGAGGCCACAGGCAATTGGTAATGAATAGGTTTAAGTGACTTGCTACCGTGCATTTTCAATGGTGGCAAATCACGATCTGTTTGACCAGAAACCTCTACACCCATCTGACGCAAGGGAATGGTCACACGGTCCATCGGACGTTTTGAAAGGGAATCATCTCCAAACATCTCTACATCGAAATCTTGACCAGCGAGCACACCTGAAATCAAGCGAATGGATGTTCCAGAGTTACCCATGTTCAATTTGTTTTGAGGAGCCTTGAGACCATCAAAACCAACACCGTGAATGCAAACCACATCACCGTCATCCTCGATAGTCACACCCAGATCACGAAAGACCTGCATGGTTGAGAGGACATCCTCACCTCGTAAAATATCACGAACAGTTGTCACACCTTTAGCAAGACTTCCGAACATAATCGAACGGTGACTGATTGACTTGTCACCAGGGATACGCAAGCTGCCATGAAGACCTTGTGCCTTGGTTTCTAGTTTCATAGGTTACTCCTGAAAATTTTATAGTTACTCTCATTATACCATAATCGAAAGCCCAACCATAGACTGAATTGTCAAAACATTCACTCTCTAGTATTGGCATACTTTTCTTTCAGAAAGGAAACTGCTTCTTGAACACGATTACGAATCAACTTAGCAGATTTCTCCAAAAGACGATTTTCCTCAGTCGACAAGGACAAGTGAACGGGAGCAGCCACCCCTTGACGTCCTAAAATAACTGGATAGCCAAGATAGGTTTGATAGGCTTCTTGGTAGCTTGATACCGCCACTTCTTCTTGAGCATCCGAAAGGATAATAGTTGCCAAACGAAGAGCAGCACTGGCAATGCCGTATGAAGTATAGCCCTTACCATAAAAGACTTTGTGGCCACCCTTCATGGAAGCCATAAACAGATTTTGACGCTCTTCTTTACTGGTCAATTCTGTAATATCTTGACCTTTGACCTTAACCTGACTCCAGGCTGTAAATTGAGAATTCCCATGTTCGCCAAGATTGTAGCCGGATACTGATTTGGGATTGACTGATAAATCATCTCCTACCGCTGCCTTCATTCTAGCTGTATCGAGTAGAGTCCCTGTCCCAATCACACGTTCTCTTGGCCAACCTGTGAACTCTTGATAGAGGGCTGATACGGCATCTACAGGGTTTGAGATAACCAAGAGTATGCCTTTAAAATCCAATTTTTTAAGTTCCTGAGAAACCTGATAAACGGCTTCTCGAGTAAATGGAAATTCAGCAAAACGATCTTCACCGGCATTATGCTGTAACTGAATATTTCCAAGGGATGATATAATCACATCAGCATCTTCAAGTGCTGCATAATCATTAACCACGATGTTGGCATAGCTAGGCAGATTGGCCATAGCATCTTTAAAATCTTGAGCATCTGCTTCGGCCTTCTTCTCATTAATGTCAATAAAAACATAGCTATCAGCCAAGCCTTGAGCAATTGCCCCATGAGCGACCGCAGCTCCAACATTTCCCATACCAATAATTCCAATCTTACGACTCATCATTTTTCTCCTTAATATTTCTAGTTTTTTCCTTAGACAATCTCTTTTGAAAGCAGAAAAAGGCCTGTCAATTGACACACCCTCTCTAATTAACTATTCAATTCTTGCAAAGGTTTGAAGATGATACGTTCAATATCATTTAAATAAACAGACAAACCTTGTTGTGCAGCCAAGTATTCTTTCAAAAGGGCATTAGCTTCTACCTTTTGACCCAATTCTTGAACAGCTGCTTGTTCTTCTGCTGTTGGCATTGTTCCAGCTTGCATTTTAGCATAGAAATCCTCTTGGAAATCAGTAAACTCTTTGAAAAGAGCGCTAGCCTCAGCATCAGCTGCAATCGCTTCTTTTTTCTCTACCAAAGTTTTGTACTCAGGAAGGGCACGAATGCCACGTTCCAACTCATTTGCTAAATCATAAATATTTGTCATTTTATTCTCCTAGGCGATCACCACATGATAATCCGTATTGGCTTCAATAACAGTCTTAGCATGTGTGCGATCTTTTTCATTTTTAAAAGTAATTTGGAGGATACCGTGAATATCCTCACGATTTTCTTCATTGATACGAAGGTTAACCAAAGACGTTCCTCGTAACAATTCCATAATGCTAAGGATAACGTCTTCTCGGTCAGGCACATCCACGAAAATATCGAAGGCACTTTCCACGCCACCCTTTTTGTGGATTTCCATCTCTTTACGCTTCTTACGACCGTTGTCAAAGAACTCCCAAATGGCATTCTCATCTTCAGCTTTAATCAAGTCGGCCACATGGTCCAAACGTTTTTTGAAATCTTCAATACGATCCAAGACAGCAGGCCCATTAGTCATGAGAATGGAAGCCCACATGCCAGGTTCACTTTCTGCAATACGGGTCATATCTCGGAATCCCCCAGCCGCAAAGTGATTGGTCATCTCGTGAGACTGAGCATAATCAGCCGCCTGCTCCATAAGACCAGAAGCTAAAAGGTGTGGAAAATGACTGATTTGACTGGTTACACGGTCGTGTTCAGCCGCATCAATCTCCACAAAACGTGACTTAAGCCCAGACAAGATGTCCTTAAGCTCTGGGATAGTTGTCTCTCTTGTCAGACTTGTCGGTGTGAAAATATAATAGGCATTTTCAAAAAGCGTCACGTCGGCTGCAATAGCCCCTGATTTATGGGAACCAGCCATAGGGTGGGAACCAACAAACTGAATATTTTTACCTGTTAGGTAACGTTCAGCTGCCTCAACGATATCCAACTTAGTAGACCCTGCGTCTGTGATGATGACATTATCTTTGAGATCCAAGTCAGCCAATTCCTGCAAGTAGGCCACAGTTTGCTTAATTGGCACTGCAAGGATAATCACATCAGCAAGTGGAGCAAACTCTTTGAAATCACTGGTTGCACGATCAACAATCCCACGCTCAAGTGCAATATTTCGAGAATAGTCAGAACGATTATATCCAAGAATCTCATAATCAGGGTGATCCCTTTTAATCCCTAAGGCCAAGGAGCCACCAATCAAGCCCAATCCTGCGATATAAATAGTTTTCTTACTCATTACTACTCCCATCTATTGTCTGATGCTGCTTAAAAGTTTTTCACATAGTCACGGTGACGTGCTACCGCTTCTTTCAATTCTTCCATGTTATCAGAAGAGAATTTGTCCAAGATTTCATTGGCTACGACTGTAGCAACTACAGATTCCATAACGACACCCGCTGCAGGCAAGGCCGTTGGATCTGAACGCTCGACTGTTGCCTTGTATGGTTCATGTGTTTCGATATCTACTGACATCAATGGCTTGTAAAGGGTTGGAATAGGTTTCATAACCCCACGGACCACAATCGGTTGCCCGTTGGTCATACCACCTTCAAAACCACCAAGGTTGTTAGTGCGACGCGTATAGCCATCCTCTTCATTCCAGAGAATTTCGTCCATCACTTGAGAACCCTTGAGATAGCCATCTTTGAATCCAAGACCAAACTCGACCCCCTTGAAGGCATTGATGGAAACAACTGCTTGAGCAATCTTAGCATCAAGTTTGGTATCCCATTGCACATAAGAGCCAAGGCCAACAGGGACGCCGCCAACAACCGTTTCAACGACACCACCGATTGTGTCCCCTTCTTTTTTGACTTGGTCAATGTAATCTTTAATCTCTTGTTCACGTTCTTGGTTAACGACTGAAATCTCTGATTGTTGGGCCAACTCCTTGATTTGGGCTACCGTCAAATTCTCAGGCACATCAATTTCCTTACCACCAAAGACAACCACATGATTAGCAATTTCAATATCGAGCTCAGCTAAGATTCGTTTAGCGACAGCACCTACTGCCACACGCATCGTTGTTTCACGCGCACTGGAACGCTCCAACGAATTACGCAAATCATCGAAACGGTATTTCATTCCACCAACCAAGTCAGCATGTCCTGGACGTGGGTGAGTGATTTTACGTTTGGTTTTCAAACGATCCTCAATGTCTTCCACAGCCATGATGTCCAACCATTTTTGATGGTCCTTATTGATAACATGAAGGGTAATCGGAGCCCCTGTTGTTTTCCCATGACGAACACCAGAAGTGATTTCAACCTTATCAGACTCAATTTTCATACGGCCACCACGACCATAGCCACCTTGGCGGCGTTTCAAATCACCATTGATATCTTCAGCAGTCAAGGGAAGACCAGCTGGAACACCTTCGATAATTGCTGTTAAACGTGGGCCGTGAGACTCACCTGCTGTTAAATATCTCATTTATTTCTCCAAGTACTCTTTCATTTCAACTAAAGGAATTTGATTGATAGCTGCCTTACCAATCTCTGGAACGATAACTGTCTTAATGCTATTGCCACGAGCTTTTTTGTCATGTGTGAGGGCTGTATAGAGCTCCTCAACACGCCATGGCTCATAGTCCACAGGCAAGCCAAACTTAACACACATCTCAGCGATTTGACGTGTGATTCCCTTAGGCATCAGACCTTTTTCCTCAGCAACACGTGAAATCTGAACCATTCCGATAGCTACCGCCTCACCGTGCATGACTTTACCGTAACCAGCTGTTTGTTCAACGGAATGCCCAATCGTATGACCAAAGTTTAGATACATACGGACGCCACCTTCAAACTCGTCTTCAACCACAATTTTACGCTTAACGTTACATGAACGATAAATGATAGTTTCTGAGTTTTCTAGGATACTGTGAACCGAACCATCAATACTTTCAAGGAGTTGCCAAAGTTCAGGATCGTCAATCAGACCGTATTTGACAACCTCACCCATACCTTCGATCAATTCACGTTTACCAAGTGTCTCAAGGACATTAGGGTCAATCAAAACCCCATCAGGCTGAGCAAAAGTTCCCACGATATTTTTAGCAAATGGTGTGTTCACACCCGTCTTACCACCAATAGATGAATCCACTTGGGCAGTGAGACTAGTTGGAACCTGAACGAAGTGAATGCCACGCATATAAGTTGAAGCAACAAAGCCTGCCAAGTCACCAACAACACCGCCACCAAGAGCAAGAATACCATCACTACGAGTCATGCCATTCTTAATCAAAAACTCATAAGCCTTATTAACAGTTTTAAGATTTTTACTCGCTTCACCTTCTAGAAAATCAAAAACGACAACCTCAAAACCTTCGTGCTCCAGGCTAAGCTTAACTTTTTCTGCATATAGAGCTCCCACATGATTGTCCGTAATAAGGGCAATCTTTTGTGGTTCCCAAAGTGACTTCACCCATTGACCGACAGTCTTAAGGGCTCCTTTTTCAATAATAATGTCATAAGGGTTATGTGTTAAATTTACCTCTAGTTTCATAGTCGTCCCCTCCTAGCTATTGTAAATATTTTCCAATTCCTGCCAAATGGCGTCTGTTGGCATGTCCTTGCCTGTCCACAATTTAAAGGCACCTGCTGCTTGATGAAGCAACATGCCAAGTCCGTTCACAGCCTCTATTCCCTGTTTCCTAGCCAAGGCCAAGAAAGGTGTTTCAAAAGGCTGATAAATGATATCAGCAACCAAGAGTCCCTTAGGAAATTTTGTATCTGTAGGAATAGGCATGGATGCGCCATCCATCCCAACACTCGTCGCATTCACCAATAAATCAGCCTGGCCTAGTTCCTCTTGAAAATACTCAAGTTCATTTAAAGCATGAAACTCCAAGTGGCAACTTGCCTGTTCAAGTAAGGACTTAAAGCTCTCTTTTGCCTTATCCAATGACTGAGGGCGAACATAGACACTGACTTTTTTTGCACCATCAAGAACTGCCTGTGTCACAATAGATTTAGCCGCACCACCGGCCCCCAAAATCATCAGATGGGCATCTTTAGGGCTAAAGTTCTTTAGACTAGCAAAAAAGCCAAAACCGTCCGTATTATGACCAATCAAACGCCCATCACGATTAACAACTGTATTGACAGCACCAATCAGTTGAGCTGCAGGACTAAGATCATCCAAAAAAGGAATGACTGCTTCCTTATATGGCATGGACAAATTGATACCGAACATGTCGTAACGTCTAATATTTTTAACTGTCTCAGCCAGGTCTGACTCTGGAATCTCCCAGGCCACATAAACACCATTAATTTGTGTCTTCTCAAAGGCAGAATTATGAATGAACGGCGAAATCGAATGCTTGATTGGATTGGCGACAACAGCTGCTAGGCGTGTGTGTCCATCAATCTGCATCCAAAACCTCCCTGATTCTGCGCATGTCTGCTAAACTAATTTGTCCTGGAGCACTGGCATTATCAAGACTGGCAAAGGTCCATGATGACCCTATCAAGTCGCCCGCAAAACGTGATAAACGACCTAGTTTACCCATTGACATGGTTACAAACTCCTGCTCAGGATTAAAGGCCTTAAAGCCACGTGTGAAGTTCATAAGGTCGAGAACATCCTGCTCATGCTTAGGCATAACTGACACCTTAACCACTCGTGGTGTCAAGTTTGCCATCTCAGACAAAAGTTCCATGAGGTTTTCAGGTGTCTCCTCAAAGTTATGATAAGACAAAACCAAGTTTGAAAATTCGAGCATTTGATCAAAGACAGCCTTACGTGTGAAATACTCAAAATCAATATAATCTGGCGAATAAATCGCAGCTACATCCTTAATCAGTGCGACATATTCCGCATCCGTTAACTCAAGCCTACCACCCTCACGCGTTGTACGGATGGTAAAGACAATCTCAAAGCCTGCGAATTTCTCGAAAATAGCCGGAGCAACCGTTAAGATACTATTCTTATTTAAAAAATCTGCACGCCATTCAATAATGTCTGCCCCATCAAAACGAGACAGTTCAAGCGCTTGTGCCTCCTCTAAACTAGTTGGCATAATCGGAACTACAATTTTCATTTATTTACCTTTATTGTGTATACTTTCAAATAATTTGATGTTGGATCATTAGGATTGACGGTAAAATCCGCTGGTAATTGTTGCAGGTTAACGAAGTCCGCTGAAACATCTCCCAAGCCCTTACGTAGTTGTTTCTTAAACTGTTGCACTGTCATATTAGCAGCATTGGTACTTGCGATGATTGTCCCATGCTCTGATAAAATATCAAGACTTTGTGCAATTAACTTGTGGTAATCCTTATTTGCTGAGAAAGTGCGTTTCTTATTTCGAGCAAAGCTTGGCGGATCGATGACGATAAGGTCATAAGATAAGCCTTTTTTCTTTGCATATTTGAAATAATCGAAGACATCCATCACGACCAAGCGATGATTTTCCATACTGAAGCCATTAGCTTCAAAATGAGCCGTCGATAATTCACGTGAACGTTTTGCCAAATCCACCGATGTCGTTTCAACCGCTCCCCCCATAGCCGCAGCAACTGAAAAAGCGGCCGTATAAGAGAACATATTCAGAACTGATTTACCCAAGGCTAAGCCATTAACTAAACCATCACGCACTTCATGCTGATCAAGGAAAATCCCCGTCATTAGCCCATCATTAAGGAAAACTTCATATGTTACCCCATTTTCTAAAATGGTGAAGGTATCACCCGACTCTTGTCCAAAAAGATGATCTGATTCGAAATCAAGACCCTTGAAGCGGATTTTTTCATAACCTCCCAAGACCTCAGGAAAGACCGTTTGGAAGGCCTCTACAATAACATCCTTCAAGGAATAAACAAAGGCATTATACCATGAAAAGAGGACATAGTCTCCATACAAATCAATCGTTAGACCACCAAAATCATCACCATCTTGGTTAAAAAGACGAAAAGCCGTCGTTAAATCATTATCATAATAGGATTGACGTTTGGCTTTTGCTTTCTCAAAAAGTCCCTGAAAATAGGTCACTGTCAATTTTTGCTTTTTAGGGGACAAAAACCAACCTATCCCCTTATTTTGACTTGACAAATAGCCTGTTCCTAAAAATTCTTTGGATTGGCTATAAAGATAAATCAACTGATTATTTTCAGCTATATTTGGAAAATCTTCGGCTAAAAGAAGCTGTTTCCCTTGTTTGATTTTTTTCTCCGCAAAGGGACTTACTGTCAATATACTCATGTTACCATTATACCAAAAAAATGCTATAATTTCTGTTTCGTAACTAGATTTTGTCAATTGTATGTCAAGGAATATCACACTCAATGGCAGTAAATTTTTGAGAGTCATTTTGTTATTTGGTATAATGGTTAAGATAATATAGAATCAAAGGAAGTATTACTTTGAAAAAAATAAATGAAGCCTTTTGGAAAGGAGTTTCATCAAGACTCGGATTCGTCCTCTTGTTACTCTTCTTTTACTGGCTAAAAACCATATTCGCTTATTACGTCAACATTAATCTTGAGTTGGAAAGCAGATATCAGGTTATGCTTTCGCTGATTAACCCTATTCCACTGGGATTAATGCTGCTAGGTTTAGGACTTTACTTCAAGAAAAGACGTTTCTTTTATAGCATTACCATTGCTATTTATGTCATCCTTAACCTCCTGCTTATTGCTAATGTCATTTACTTCGGTGAGTTCACAGACTTCATCACTGTAAATACCATCCTGGCAAGTTCTAGTTCAGCAGCGGGGCTGGGAGACTCAGCTAAGAACCTTCTTGAACCAAGTTATATCTTTTATCTGATTGATATTCCTTTCTTCATCTATGCTGGTTTTAGGAAAAAACTAAAAACGGATAGTAAGCCATTTAATAAACGAGCTAGTTTTGCCGTCACCGCACTGTCGACACTCCTTCTCTCAGTTAACCTATTTCTAGCGGAAGTTAACCGTGGTGAGTTACTGACACGTGGTTTCTCCAACAACTATATTGTTCGTGCTATGGGGATTCCTTTCTTTACAGCTTATTCCGGTAACTTAACGTATCAAGCTTCACAAGCTCGTTCATCCGCAACAGCAGACGATATGAAAAAGATTGAAGCTTATGTTAAGAAGCACTATGCAGCACCTGATCCTAAGTACTACGGAATTGCTAAAGGAAGAAACGTTATCGTTATTCACTTGGAGAGTTTCCAACAGTTTCTTATTGATTACAAGCTTCAAGTAGATGGTCAGTCTTATGAGGTAACACCATTCCTCAATTCCATTTACCACTCAAATGAAACCCTAGCCTTTTCAAACTTCTTCCACCAAGTTAAATCAGGAAAAACTTCTGATGCTGAAACCTTGATGGAAACATCACTCTTCGGACTAAGTACAGGGTCATACATGGTAAACTACGGTGGTACCAATACAGCCTACGCTGCACCATCTATCCTGGCTCAAACAGGTGGCTATACTTCATCCGTTTTCCACGGAAACACTGGATCCTTCTGGAATCGCAATAACACCTATAAACAATGGGGTTATAACTACTTCTTTGACTCATCAGCCTTCACTGAAAAAACTGATAAGAATTCCTTCCAGTATGGTCTAAATGACAAGTACATGTTTCCAGATTCCATCAAATATCTGGAACAAATGCAACAGCCTTTCTATGTTAAATACCTAACCGTATCTAACCACTACCCATACACTTCACTCTCAGGCGATGAAAAGGAACAAGGTTTCCCACTCGCTGAAACAAAAGATGAGACAGTCAACGGATATTTTGCAACAGCTAACTATCTTGACTCTGCAATCAAAGACTTCTTTGATTACCTTAAGGAAACCGGTCTTTACGACAACTCGATTATTGTCATGTACGGTGACCACTATGGTATCTCTGATACACGAAGCAGCAATCTTGCTGAACTTCTCGGTAAGAACCCTGAAACTTGGTCAAACTATGATAAAGCCATGCTTCAACGTGTTCCTTACATGATTCATATTCCAGGATATACTGGTGGTGGTATCTCTAACACCTTTGGTGGAGAGGTTGATGCCCTTCCAACTCTCCTTCACATTCTTGGTGTTGACACTAGCTCTTATATCCAGATGGGACAAGACCTCCTATCTCCTGATAATAAGCAAACCGTCGCATTTAGAACCTCAGGTCAATATGTTACTCCTCAATACACCAGCTATTCTGGTCGACTCTATAACACTCAAACAGGGGAAGAAATTACCAACCCTGATGAAACGACTAAAAAGGATAACGAAGCCATTCGTAAGACAGTAGCCACTCAGCTTTCGATGAGTGACGCTGTTCAAACTGGTGACCTCCTTCGTTTCTATACACCAAATGGTTTGAAACATGTTGATTCTAGCACGATTTCCTACACGAAACAGATGAATCAACTGAAACAAATCAACAAAAAGCTGAAAGATAAATCAACTAGCCTCTACAAACAAAAAGGCAATAAATCAACAGCTGATCTATTCAAGACCCCATCTTACAAGGAACTACATCCTGCAGAATCTGAATCGAGCTCAAGTTCAAGTGAATCAGAGCCAAGTAGCTCTTCAACGGAACAACAATAAGCCTTAAAAGGCAGTCCAAACAGGACTGCCTTTTAAGATTAAACAATTATCAATCGTACTTAACTGGAAAATCATAATCCTCATAGCACTCGCCTCAAACATATTTCTTGCTAGTTTGCTGTAAGCGTGATTAAATAGAGTTAGTAAGAAAACTTATAAAGGAGAACAGATATGAATCCAATGGAATCATTTAACCAAGTAAAAGAAATGATTGAAAAGAAAGATTTCGAAGCTGCTAAAAAGTTTGTCGATGACAATAAAGATGATTTGGGCGAATACTTTGACCAAGCTAAGTCACTTGTTTCAGGCAACGAAATGGTCAGTGGAGCTTTAGACAAGATTAAAGGTCTATTCTAAGACGAAATCCCCGCAGTCAATAGGATTGCGGGGACTTTTTATATTTAGAACTCCTATTTAGGTACAGTGCCTATCATAGGCTAAAATTCTATAGCAAAAGACAAATCATAATTATATTTTTACTCTCAAGTCATATTGGGGTCATTTCATTACTCTTGCTCATCTAATTTTATGTACAAGCTAATCAAATCCCTATTAAATACCACAGAATTATATTACTTATCTGAATTAAAAAAGTAAACTCTTTTCCATCTTGAGATACTAGACTTGAGCTTTTAAAAAATTTAATTTGTAATAAATTTTTAGTTAAACAACAATCCTACCATTCACATCAGGCATCTTGAATAAGACGATAACACCTTGGATAAATCCGATGATAACTAGGATACCCGTAAAAGATAAAATCAGAAAAAGAATACCTGTTCCGTAATACCCTGCGTAAAAATGATGTACACCTAATCCACCAAGAAAAATAGCGAGAAAAACATAAACCCATTTATTTACATAATGCAAATCTGGAGTAGTTGCTTGTGTGTAAACGACTTGTGACTGATTTTGGGAAAAGTTGTTTTCATTGACAATGTTAATATTGTCATCTTTTTTCTCTTCAGCTTTTATGATAATAATTTCATCATCTACTTTATGAACTTCTACTTCATCACCTAATTTTGGAACGAAATTCAATTCAGATGGATTTATTTTCAAATACTCTTCATTATTCGAGATTATAACTTCCGTACTTGTAACTTTAACAATTTTTGCCAATTCTTCTTTCCTCTCTTTTAAGTTATGGCTTGTATTACTCTTTTAAATGATTGTAAAGTCATAACTTAAAAGAGAGGACTTCTTTACACATGGGTTCTTTACAGCCCGAAGCTGAAGGAAGCACCACACCCGTATCAGAAAGCTCCGATACCTTTGAACGCTCTGTTACCAGTCGTCCTACGACATCCCCTCGTCCATTACATTTTACAATAAAAGATGGCTACAAGTCAAGAAAATCAAGGCTTGAGCACTCTGTTGATAAGCAAGATTTGGACAAGATAAATAGAAGAAGTCACGATCTTCAAGAGGCAGCGCAATTTAGCTGAAACCATGTCAGCCATTACCTGCGGATTAATGACTTGTGCAGTCGTAGTAGTTCCTAGAACCATAGATTATTCATCCTTTCAATTGTTGGTATAGTTCTGGGTCTTTATCAAAAAGCTCTTGACGCTCATTGATACCCATACGTTTGAAATCTTCCTTAGTGATTCCGTTAGCATTAGCTGACGGGTTACCACCTACAGAGATTTTTGGCTGTGCCGCTTGTTCCTCTTGCTTGAAAAGATATGGGCTTGTCTCTTTCAATCCTTTAATGACCTTGTCCAATTTAGGTTTACCAGTTTCATCAAGTTCGATTTCGTCAAAATTGATAAACTTAGCAAGGTCGTCTGAATTGTGAGCATCCACATCTTTCAAAGCTAGACGAATAGCGTTTGATTTGTTAACTTGGGCAAGGTTAGCTTCACTGTCAGCTTTGTAAGCTTCAAATTTGGCTTGTAAGTCAGTTAATTGTTGTTTGACTTCCTCACTCGCTCCCTCTTTGGCTTGCAAATCGTTGAGTGCTTGGCTTTGTTGCTCAAGTTGTTGTTTAAGGCTGTCGTTTTCAGCTTGTAATTCAGACTTAGCTTGTGTTTTAGCGTTCTCAATCCCAGAACCGTACGCATTCATTAAGGAATCAATCACTGCCTTGTCTTCGATACCAGCTTCAACTAACATGTCACGTTTTAAACTCATGCTTAAAACTCCTTTGTTTTACGCCACGATGGGCAGAATTAGACAGTTTTACGCCATGCTCCAGGGCAAAACAAAAACCGCCTCGAATTCGATACGGTTTCTAGTGGTTTATAGCAGTTTATTACATGAAAAAAGCGCCTAGATTGAACTAAGCGCTAAGTTACGTTTTTTGAGTTCAGCCATGATAGCCTCCTCATCTTCTTTGGAAAATGTGGTAAACCTCAAATGTGATAATTCTTCATCTGTCATCTCAGACGGGATGAGCTTAGGAGAACTCAACCCCATTGAGTCAATCTGAGAAAAAGCCTCTGATAAGTTCATTATTACTCGTCCTTTCTGACATTCATTTCAAGGACTATGCCGCCCTTGTTTTCTTTCGCACTAATTATATCATATTTAGTGCCTCTTGGTAGAATAATCTCACTTTCGTCATCATTATCCGTGAAATATATTTGATGATTTTTAGGAATGTTGATGATTGTTTTAACAGGTCTATTCTTAAAGTAATTGTACTGAGGAATATAGCTTGTTGAGGTGTACCCATCGTTACTATATTTGGCTTTACCTGAGTTCAACATGTCCATAAAGTTGTCATAGTCTTTCAGTAAGTGCTGATTTTGCTCCACTACTGATTTCAGATAGACATTATCATCAAACCTATTGACTTTGGTATTCTTCAAGATCTTATTTTTCTCAACTACTCCATCAAGAGTATTTACAATCTTCTGATATTCAGGAGGCATTGCATTCTTATCTCTCAGGAATTTATTGATAGCAAAGCTGTGAGCTGTACCGATATAACCCAAACTTTGAGGGTTTTCATCAGCATACAATACCTTGCGCTCAGGTTTAGTGATTTTCCCTCCAACTTTTTTGAAAGCTGGAATCTCGCCATCTTTGATGTAATGATGTTCTGACATCCTCTTTCTTAGCTGAGTTTCTTTTTTAGCCTCTGCATAAGGGTCAGCATAATATTTCTCTCTAGCGTAATCACGATGTAGAAACGGATGTTGTTTGAGATAGTCTCTCATGGCTCCCTGTTGGATCCTAACCTTGCTCTTATACTTGTCTATCAGCTCCTGATCACCTAGTTTCTCTGCTACATGCAACATCTCCTTAGATTGCCTAATAGAGCGTTCAATGGCTCTCTGCTTAGATTGAGCATTAGCGTTTTCTATTGCTTGCTCTGGCGTTAAGCCTTTCAAGTCATCGTCAATATCTGGCATATAGTTGACCCCTGGAATAAAAGGGGTCATAGTATGGCCGCAGTTAATACCTTGACATCCTCCGGGCTTACCATAGCCATAATCATCGAGGGCGAAGATTTTAATGCCTTCTTCCGTCCTAGCTTGACCAGTAGTTACTATCTGATTTTGGAGAGGTGCACACATTTCCCTAGCTGCCGCCTTGATAGAGTAATAGAACGTATCAATACCCAACTCTTGAGCTGGTCTCATTCGCATTTCGTTGAATGTACGTCTAGCAGTAGTCTTGATGACTGTCCTAGCGTAAGCGTCAGCTCTCCAACGTTTGCCACCTTTGTCAGTAAAACCATATTGATAAACTTAGCAAGGTCGTCTGAATTGTGAGCATCCACATCCTTCAAAGCAAGACGAATAGCGTTTGATTTAGTAACTTTCGCAAGTTTAGCTTCACTGTCAGTCTTGTAAGCTTCAAATTTAGCTTGTAAGTCAGTCAATTGTTGTTTGACTTCCTCACTCGCTCCCTCTTTGGCTTGCAAGTCGCTAAGTGCTTGGCTCTGTTGCTCTAGTTGTTGTTTAAGACTGTCGTTTTCAGCTGTAATTCAGACTTAGCTTGTGCTTTCGCATTCTCAATCCCAGAATCGTACGCATTCATTAAGGAATCAATCACTGCCTTGTCTTCGATACCAGCTTCAACTAACATGTCACGTTTTAAACTCATGCTTAAAACTCCTTCGTTTTACGTCCAAGGGACTGAATTAGACAGTTTTACGCCGTGCCCAGGGCAAAACAAAAAGGCTCTATAATTTCTGTAGTGGGTAAAACCACTGTAGAGATTATAGAGCTTTTTAAGTGTACACAAAAAGTCCCATAAGAACTATAATGAAAAGCGACAAAACCATCATTAGGAAGAACTTATGAGACTTATTAAGAATACCACAGAATTAATCGGAATTAAAGACCAAAATATCATTATTTCACTTGTTTTTGAAACTGACACTCATATAGAGATTCAAGCAAAACTCGATTACCCTGCACCATCATGTCCTCACTGCCATGGAAAGATGATCAAATATGACTTTCAAAAAAACTCTAAAATCCCTCTTCTCGAGCAAGCTGGAACTCCAACTCTACTACGTCTGAAAAAACGTCGTTTCCAGTGTAAAAGTTGTAGGAGAGTAACGGTGGCTGAGACATCTATCGTTGAGAAAAACTGCCAAATCTCTAATCTGGTCCGACAAAAGGTTACACAACTCCTAACTGAGAAGGTGTCACTAACTGATATTGCCAGAAGACTTCGTGTGTCGACGTCCACTGTCTATCGTAAGCTTGACCAGTTCACTTTCAAGAAACATTATGACAAACTTCCAGCTGTTATGTCCTGGGATGAGTTTGGGTTCAAGAAAGGGGAATTGGCTTTTGTGGCGCAGAATTATGAGACAAACGAACTCATAACCATCCTTGATAATCGCCGCCAAACCACTATACGAAACTACTTTTTGAAGTATCCATTGAAAGCTCGACAAAAGGTGCAGTTTATCACGATGGATATGTCTGGAGCCTATATCCCACTAGCCCACAGACTCTTTCCAAACGCCAAAATCGTTCTTGATCGTTTCCACATCATCCAGCACCTTGGTCGAGCCTTTTTAAAGACAAGAATTGCCATTATGAACCAGTTCGATAAGAAGTCACTACCCTATCGAGCCTTGAAGAATCACTGGCGACTTTTCCAAAAGGACAGCCGTAAACTATCTCTCAACTCTTTTTATTCAAAGACTTTCC
>OBUN01000198.1_pt1 | contig 24252 bp, 25 predicted proteins | sample 1475851 | NCBI WGS metagenome assembly OBUN01 (sample SAMEA2579932, study PRJEB22360) | human gut metagenome | reverse complement strand
TAAGTAAATAAGAAAGGTAATAAGACTATGTTTGATTTTTTAGACAGAATAAAATACGAATCAAAATCATTATTTGAAAGAATTATAACGAGCATAATAAGATTCTTCTGCAAGCATTATTACGTTAAGATACATGGTCGTTGGCCACTTGGTTATGTAGAGTGCAAAAAATGCGGCCGTGTAAAAATAAGTGAACCATACATGACGATTCACGAAAAGTAAAAAAAGCCGAGCGCACACTCGACCCCTTAGTTATAAATTTCACAACACTATTATAACATAAAGGGGAACGAGTGTGAATAAAGTTGAGGCGATTTTAACGAGTTTAAAGCACATAGACACATACATTGATAGCTTGATTAGACGCAGAGATAAGATTGAAGCTTCGCTTTTATCCACAGCTAAATGGAGCGCAGATAAAGTAAAGGGCGGTGTACAACGCAAACAAGATGACATCTATGTTGAGTTAATAACTGTCAAAGACGACATTGAAAAGAAAAGCGTTGAGGCTATTAGACTGCGTGCAGAGCTGGAAAGTTACATAGACGCTGTAGCAGATTATCAAAGCAGAAATCTGCTATCTATGCTATATATCGAGCATATGGATAAATATGACATATGTGAACAAGAACAATATGACATGAGTACGTTTTATAGAAAGTTAGCTAAAGCGAGAAAGAAACTGGAGGAGGTAATATAGTTGACGTTTGAGGAACACAACAACAGACTGAAAGCGAATAAATTTGCTGAATACATAACAGGGCAAGAATTGCGAAAATACGTAGCAAAAAAAGTGCGAAAATACGTTGGGAATAATCCAATTGTTTTCGACGGAGCCTGCGGCAGCGGGCAATTAGAACAACACGTCCACGCTAGGAAGGTTTACGGAGTTGAAATTCAGCAAGAATCTTGTGAAAGTTTTTTAAAGAATTTCCCAACAAGCGAAGTCAGCAACCAAAGCTTCTTTACTTACAAAAATGATATTGTTACAGACTGCGTTATTATGAATCCGCCCTTTTCCATAGCATTTAAGGGTTTGCCAGAAGAAGACAAGAACGCTATACAAGAAGTTTTTTCTTGGAAGAAGTCGGGGAAAGTTGATGACATATTCGTATTAAAATCATTAAAACACACAAAACGTTTTGCATTTTATATTTTATTTCCCGGCGTTGCTTATCGAGGTACCGAAAAGAAATTTAGGGAATTGATAGGAAACCAGCTTGCAGAATTAAACGTTATACAGAACGCTTTTGACGATACGAGCATTGATGTTTTATTTATCGTTATAGATAAAAATAAAACGAGTAATTATTGCACGAGAGAAATTTATGACTGCAAAGCAAGATCAATTCTTTTGTCAGATAATTGGGAAATAGATTTTGAAAGCTGGGAAACACCTAGAATCGTTGAAGAGAAAGAAAAGATAGATATAGATGCAGTTAATAAAGAATTAGATGACATTGCATTAAAGCACTTAGAAAAACATTTAGCTAGTCAATTGCTAGTAATTCAACTGTTTAATGCGGATATTGACTTACTGGCTTTTATAGCTAAAGCACACGAGTTATTGGACACGTACGCATTAATGTATAATTTCGGAAGTGAAGCATGACAGAGGTAAAGACATATAAATTGCTAGAAGTTTGTGATTTAATTCAAGGAAAGAGAATCAATAAAACAAATGATGGGGAGTATCCAATATATGGCGCAGGTTCTGTAATTGGCTATACAGATGATTTTAATTGTTCGGCTAATACAATTCGATTGACTGGCAAAGGAACGGTTGGAAGAGTTTATTTTCATGATGCTCCTTTTTGGTTAGAGAGTGGAAATTTCAGCGTTGAGCCAAAAGAGATGATTGATAAAATGTATTTGTATCACTGGCTTTGTGAAAACGAAAACAACATTTCTTCGTGTAAAAAAGGAAATATATTGCCGAATTTGGATTTGAATATGTTGTCCAAAATTGAAATACAAGTCCCAGATATGGAATATCAAATAAATGCCGTCAAGCTTTTGCAGAGATTAAAAGATGACAATGATTGGTTTATTGAAAAAGTAAATAAGCAAATAGCTGCGTTACAAGAGTTAAAATCAGCGTACGAAAACAATATATTCGAGAGCATGCGAATAAATGCGAATGAATGCGAATAAATGCGAATGAATGCGAATAAATGCGAATGAATGCGAATAAATGCGAATGATTCCAACAGATAGCAGTTAATTGCATACGCATGCGAGCAGGTTGCGTGCTAATATAGTATTATCAAAAAATAAATAGACCGCACTATAAAAAATAGAAAGTTGGTATCTCCATTCGTAGACCGGCGCTTCTTGCGGTCTGGCGCCACATTATTTGGATAGAAATAATATGCCAGCAGTTCAACGGTGCAAATATAAAGGTTGTCACGCGCTAGTAGGAAGACCTACATTGTGTTGTGCAAAGCACAAACAATACGAGCAGGAACTCAAAGAACAACGCGAGCGATACAGCAGAAGCAGATATAATAAATACACGCGCAACCAAAACGAGGAGAAGAAAGAACAATATAATTTCTATCGCAAGAAGAGGTTGTGGGGGAATTTAAGACTAGCTTGTCTGAAGAGAGACAACTACATTTGTTTGTACTGCTTAGCGATTGGAAAGATAACAGCTGATAGCAAGACAGCAGACCACGTTGTGCCTATCGAAGCTAACCCCAAACTAAAAACGGAGTTATCAAACTTGGCAACGAGCTGTAGGGATTGCCACAATCTCAAAACCATTTGGGAACGCGAATATTATGGTACAGGTCAAGGGAATCAGTTAACGAACGCAAAAGAAATTACAGATATTAAAATTATCTCAAATCTCATGCGTCGTTAAATGGTTCTAAAATCGTTTCTAAGCGAAATTCAAAAAAACAAAATTAAAACGCGACAGAGAGGAAATTAGAGGGCAAAAACCCCCCCGCCCCACCTTTTGCGCAAGGAGAGCCGCGACAAGGTGTCTTCTTACGTCGCACGCCAATTTTTCAGATTTTTAAAGGGTGTCATGGAGCCAGAGTTAGGAGGTGAGTTCGCTTGGTTAAAAATCCTTACTATCGGCAGAACAAAGGGCGTTTACCCAGCGACCCGCCGAACTACTTGGGAAAGGTAGCTAGCGAGGTTTGGCGCAAAATCGTTCCGTTTTTAGAAAGCACAGAAAAGGTACAGCGGATTGATAGCTTGTTAGTCGAAACCTACTGCACAAACTACGAAATCTACAAATTAGCTTATGAGGATATAAAAGAGAATGGTATTCAACAAGAATTAACAAAACCGATTCAGGCTCAGGGTTCTGGCGAGATTTTGGGCGAGCAGTTCTTGGGGTATAAAAAGAACCCAGCAGTTGCCACAATGAAAGACGCTATCGATATATTGAATAAAATAGCTGTCCAGTTAGGCTTGACCCCTAAAGGTCGAGCGGATTTATTGGCGGTCGCTAGTGAAGATAAGGACAAAGTTTCAACAGCAGAAATGCTGAAAGAATTTTTAGGGAAATAAAAAGGTCTCATTTCAAATGCGACCTCAAGGAGGTGAGGGAACATAACTAAAATTGATTTAACCAAAACAAAAGACGTAATCGGTGCTTATAAAAGTATCGATTTTTCTTTTGTCCGAGAAAAATACAAGGACGCTGGTACGCGATATTGCTTTGATGTGTTAGATGAAAAAATAGTGACTGGCTATTATATAAAACTAGCTTGTTTCCGTCATCTCCGAGACTTACAAAGGCAAGGTCAAGAGGATTTTCCTTATGTGTATTCTGTTGACGCATTCAACCGATTTTTAAAATTCTTGTCGTTGGTGCCTAACGTTGATGATTTAAGCCAAAAGCTAAAACCTATGAATTGGCAGTTGTTTATTTTTAGCCAGCTATTCGCATGGTTAGACTTAGACGGATTGCCTAGATATGTGAATACCATCCTCTCAATGGCTCGTGCACAAGGTAAAACAATGATTGCAGGAATCAGTCTTAACTACTCATTTTTAATTGAGACTATCGGATTAAGTAACCAAGATTTCTTGGTAAGCTCCTTAAATTTTGAACAGACAATGAAACTCTATACGTATGTCAAGTCTATGATGTCTCGTATTATTGAAAATGAACCATTTAAGTCGTTAGCGGTCGAAACAGGCTTACAGCTTTATACTAGAGAAATAAAAGCAACCGCAGACAGCAACAGCATTCAAACCATTTCTTTTGAATCTGGGAAATTTGATAGTAAGCACTTTAAACTTGCGGTGGCTGATGAGGTCGGAGAGCTTCGCAGCGATGAGGGAATATCCAAAATAACTTCTGGGCAAGTCAATACAGAGGGGTCACGCTTTATTGAGATATCTACAGCGTATCAAGTGCCTAACGTACCTTTCCACAAAGAGCAGAAGAAACTCATTGAAATTATGGAGCGGGACTTTGACCGTGCAGGAGACGACCAGCTTTGCTTGATTTGGTCGCAGGATAGTCTAGAAGAAACATTCCAACCTGAAACTTGGTCGAAAAGCAATCCGCTTTTGAATCACCCAGAATTAAAAGACAGCCTTATGAAAGGCTTACTTTCTGAACGTGACAAGAAAATGCTTATGAGTAAATTAGCAGATTTCCAAGTTAAGAACATGAATTGCTGGTTAAATGCTGATTCTAATAGTTTTTTGGATTTGGAAGACATAGAAAAAGCAGTTGTTGATGATTTCCCAAGGAATAATCGGCGTGTGTATATTGGTGTCGACTACTCGCTGTTTAGTGATAATACAGCCATAGCGTTTGTTTATCCATATAGTGGCGAGGAAAAGTGGCACATAGAACAGCATAGCTTTATTCCGTGGAAAACGGCTGGCAGCATTGAAGCCAAAGAGAAACAAGACGGCTTGAATTATCGGGAGTTGGAAAAAGAGGGATATTGTACGATTACCAGCCACCCACAAGGACTAATAAACGAAGACGAAGTCTATGAATGGATTATCAACTATGTTGAAGAACATCAGCTTGATGTTATTTTTTTTGGCTATGACGCTATGGGGGTTACTAAAGTCATCAAAGCCCTTGAATTAAATACCAGTTTTCCGCTTATGCCAATTCGACAGCGAACAAGCGAGCTGAAAGACCCGACTAAATTTTTACAAAAAATATTTGTCGAAGGGTCAGTTACTCGCTTAGACGATAAAATCATGGAAAAAGCATTGATTAACGCAGTTATCAAAGAGGACAACATCGGGATACAGGTTGACAAAATGAAATCGACCTTAAAAGTGGACGTTGTAGACGCTTTGATTGACGGAATGTATCAAGCTATGTACCACTATGAAGATTATGGCTTAGCAAATGATAAAACTTATCAAGTGGAGCACATGAGCCCACAAGCGGTTTTAGACTGGCTTAATAACCCGGAAAGCGGGCTTTTGGAGGAAGAATTTTACTAAAATGAATATTTTTAAACAATTTTTCAGCCTTTTATGGGCTTTTTTTGATGTGATTATGTTTTTAGCAGCGGCTATAACAATCAATGTGACAATGTATTTTGTCGGTTGGTTGGCATTTGGCATCTGCTTAACTATTACGTTTATTTTGACTGGTTTATTATCCGAGATAGTAGCCAATCGAAACGATAGCTAGAGAGGAGGTGAATATATTTGCCAGTATTTAATTTTACAAATCAAGCGACAGAAAGTCCGCCTGTTACACAATTCTTTAGTGATGATGATTATAACTTTCTGAAAGCTAATTTAACAGGTAATGAGTGGGTGTCTGCTAAAGCCGCGTTAAAAAACTCCGATTTATTCGCGGTCATCAATCAGTTATCTAGCGACTTAGCAACAGTCAAATTGACAGCGAAGAAGAAGCAGACACAAGGGATTTTAGACAATCCGAGCGTGAACGCAAGTAGGCACGGATTCTACCAGTCTATCTTTGCTCAATTGCTGCTGGGTGGAGAAGCATTTGCTTACCGCTGGCGCAACGAAAACGGGCGCGATGTGAAATGGGAGTTTATCAAGCCGTCACAAGTTACGGTTAATCGTTTTGAGTACGAGAACGGGCTTTATTATAATATCTCGTTTGAAGACCCGAAAATTGCAACAAAACTTTACGTACCACAAAGCGACGTTTTACATTTTAGACTGTTGTCTGTTGACGGCGGCAAGACTGGAGTTAGTCCGTTAGCTGCACTAAGCCGTGAAATGAATATCCAAAAAGCTAGCGACAAGCTAACCATGAGTTCGCTGAAAAACGCCTTGAACGCTAACGGTATTCTAACGATTAAAGGCGGCGGTTTGTTGGATATGAAGACTAAGATGGCACGGTCAAGGCAAGCTATGCGACAAATGCAAGGTGGCCCGTTAGTGTTGGATGACTTAGAAGATTTTAAACCGCTTGAAATCAAATCAAACGTAGCGCAGCTGCTAAGCCAAACCGATTGGACAAGCAAGCAATTTGCCAAAGTGTACGGAATCCCAGACAGTTATCTAGGCGGTCAAGGAGACCAGCAATCATCAATCGAGATGATATCTGGAATGTATGCTAATGCAGTCAGTCGCTATATTCGTCCATTTGTCAGCGAGTTAATTTATAAACTCGGAGATGATATTGACACGGATTTATTCCCAGCAGTTGACCCGACCGGCTCGACATACATCAAGCGTATCAACGAGCTTGTCAAAAATGGAACCGTCGCACAAAATCAAGGGTTATACATGCTCCAGCAAGCGGAGATTCTACCACAAAATCTGCCAGAGCCTAGCAACCCTAATCAAGTATTGAAAGGGGGTGAGGAAAATGGGGGTAATTGACATTAAAAGCGACGTTGTATCAAACGACGTGGGCGAGTTTTATGAATGGCTCGGTATGTCTAGCACGTATCCGAGCAAAGTTCAGCGAGCTATCGCAAATGACGAAGACGACGAAATCACGCTAAATATTGCGTCAAACGGCGGAGATGTTTTCGCAGCTAGCGAAATTTACACTATGCTAAAAGATAGCAAGAAGAACATTGTAGTAAATGTGCAAGGCTTAGCTGCCAGCGCAGCAAGCGTCATTGCTATGGCTGGAAATACGGTGCGAATGTCACCAACAAGCCAGATGATGATACATAAAGCGCTAGTCTCGACCGTTGGAAATTCGGACGACTTGGAGCACGAATCCGGAGTGCTGAATAGCATTGATGAATCAATCGCGGCGGCTTACGAGCTGAAGACAGGTTTAAGCCAGACAGACATCTTACAGATGATGTCGAACGAAACTTGGATGAACGCCAAAGTCGCAGTTGATAAAGGCTTTGCGGACGAAATCATGTTTAATGAATCTGATGACGAGCCGACATTTGAAAATGCTATGCACGCTTTACCAAGTAAGGCAGCAATCAATAAATTTAAAAATTTGATTGCTAAAGAAAAACTGAATAAACAACCAAGTCAGCCTAAGAACTCATTGAGAGAGAAGAAGCTGGCTGTTTTATTACAAAAATAAGGAGAATTATTTTATGGATATTAACACTTTAAACGCTCTCTGGATTGAGGCAGGACACAAAGTCGAAGACCTCAACGAGCAAATCAATAACGCTTTGAATGATGATAGCTTTACAGCCGAAGCGTTTGAGGAACTAAAAAACAAACGCGATACTGCAAAAGTACGTCGTGACGCTTTGAAAGACCAACTCGTAGAAGCACAAGCGCAAGCTGTTGTTGACATGAAAGACGAAGACGTGAAACCTTTGAACGAAAACGAAGAAACAGCAAAAAATGTCTTTATCAAAGACTTTAAGAATCTTTTGAACGGTACTTATCGGAACGCTGCAGTTGGTTCTAAGGAAGATGACGGAACTAATGCAGGTTTAACAATTCCAAAAGATATTCAGACTGCAATCCATGCGTTGGTTCGTCAATACAACTCGTTGCAAGAGTATGTAACAGTAGAATCTGTTTCAACGGCATCAGGCTCTCGCGTTTATGAGAAATGGTCTGATATTACAGCCCTAGCTAATTTAGATGACGAAAATACAGCTATTACTGATATTGACGCGCCTAAATTGGCTCTTATCAAATACGCTATCAAACGCTATGCAGGTATGCTAACAGCTACTAATAGCCTTTTGAAAGATACCGTCGAAAACATCTTGGCTTGGTTGAATCAATGGGTCGCTAAGAAAGTTGTTGTTACTCGTAACAAAGCAATTTTGGAAAAAATCGCAGCACTACCAAGTAAACCAAACATCACTAAATTTGACGACATCAAAGACCTTGCTTTGAAAGGTGTTGACCCTGCCATTCGCTCTACATCGTTCTTTATGACGAACACAAGCGGCTTGGCTACTCTTGCAAAAGTTAAAAATGCAATGGGTGACTATTTGCTACAACGTGACCCAACGCAACCAGAACGTTATTTGCTCGAGGGTAAACAAGTTGTAGAAATCGCCGACCGTTGGCTCGCTGACAACGCAGGCGCTCATCCTCTTTATTTTGGTGATTTGAAACAAGCGGTGACGTTGTTTGACCGTGAACACATGTCAATTGAAGCTTCAAACGTAGCTGGAGACGCATTTAGTTTAGACCAAACTAAAATCCGTGTTATCGACCGCTTTGATGTTGAAACAACCGACAGCGAAGCATTTGTGGCGGCGTCATTTAAGACTATCGCAGACCAAGAAGCGAACATCAAATCAAAAGAATAGGAGGTAGATTATGGGCGTCACGGTAGAACGATTTAAGAAAGCTATGAATCTAGATGATGTGGAAGAAGAAGACGAACTCATCGAGGGTTATCTTGCGGCAGCTGAACACTCAATCAAGACAGCGGTAGGCGAGGACAAGTTAGGAAATTTTTACGCTCGAAAAATTGTCGTGTCTTTGTTAGATGTGGCGGTAATCGCAGTAGCTGGCTCATACTATACATATCGTTTGAGCCTTTCTGACGCCCAAGCCTATCCTATCAATTTGACTTCTAATGCCATTATCGGGCAATTAAGAGGTCTTTATGATGTGTTTATGGAGGGCGAAGATGAGTAAGAAGTATCTACCCTCCGAATTTAAACAAACAGCAAAATTTGGAGCGGTGAAATCCGTTCCGAATGCTGCTGGAGTGAATATCCCGAAATTCGCAGAGTTATTTACGCTACATTATCGACCAGTCAGGCGCACTCAAAGCCAAACTTATCTAGCAAAGCAAAGTGGATTAGACGATACAGTTAATATCTGTATTCGACATAATCCAAAAGTCACAGAAAAACTACAAGTCGAGATTCGAGGGATAAAGTATGACATTGTAACAATCAGCCCGGACGAATCAACAGGCTTTGGTAAGTATGACTTTCTGACTTTGCGTGCTAAGAAGAAAGTAGGCGGTTGATATGGCAGACATGGTAACAGAACTCGAAAGCTGGCTAAAGCAGGTTGAGAATATAGCGAATTTGACCCCCAAAGAACAGGCTAAAATCACCAAAGCAGGAGCAGAGGTATTTAGAGAATATTTGGAAGAAGAAACGCGCAAAAAGCACTATTCTAGCCATAAAGACCCTGTATATGGACACATGGCAGACCATGTTATAGTGCAAGCAAAAGATGTGGACGGTCGAGAGACTGGGAAATCAACTGCAGGTTGGGATAGCTTTTATCACGCAAATAACGCTAGGCGCCTGAACGACGGGACGAAAAAATATACCGCAGACCACTTCGTAACGAATCTGCAAAATTCTGACGAGGTGAAAGGAGCAGTCTTGCTTGCTGAAAAGGCTGAATATGACAAAATTATCAAAAGGAAAGGGTGATAGAGTATGCTTGCAACTTTGGAAGCGAAAAAGCTGATAGATGATGAACATTTTAGCGAAGTACAGCAGGTCTACACTAGTAACCTGCCACAAGAAGTCGTTGACAATGTAGGCGATACGCTTATTTTGATAACAGATGTCAATACGTCGCTTGATTTGACAGGTAATAACAGCTTTTATGCAACAAATCGACAAGTTGAAATCCAGATTTTTTACAAGCTGGATATAGACTTTGACATTGAACAATTTGAACTACGACTATTGAAATTGTTTAAAGACAATCATTGGTCGATAGCAGATATACGAGAACATACAGTAGACCCCGACACAAAGCAGATGACGGCGGTCTTTTATGTTACACAAAATAAAATCTTAAATTAAAAAGGAGAAATCAATACATGGCAATTGTTGGTTTAAAAATGGTTACGTTGGCACTTGTTGACGATAACCAAAAATTGATTAAGGGAGCAGAGGGACTTTCCGAATCTGGAATCATCGAAATTGATGATAAGATGTGGGGCTCTAAAACTGCAAACATCACTAACTTAGAGGGTTCTGTTACCAAAGTTCCCGGAAATAACAAGGTGCAAGATGTGTACACAGCGCCCGGCGCTCCACAAATTGCATTTGACTTCAACAACCTTGCATTTGACGTTAAACAAAAAATTAAAGGCTATAAGTCAGACGGCAAGGGCGGATATGTGTATCAAGGTTCTAAACCACACGTTGCGGTCTTGATTGAATCGCAAACACTTGACCGCAAACACTCTGTATTCTTCGGTTTTGGAGATGGAATCTTCCAAGAAACCACTCAAAACGTAGGTACAGATACAGATACTGCACAAACTCGTCAAGATGACAACATGACTTACAACGCTTTGACAACGCAAGCGTTTGGAGACGAAACGCACAAAATCTATTATTCGGGCGCTTCTAACTTTAGCAAGGAAAATATGCTAAAAGAAGTATTCGGCGGTTACATAGCTGCAGCAGGTTCTGGACCTCATCTTGGCTAGGTAATGTTCTAGGCTAGGCAGCGTAACAACTGCTTAGCTTTTATTTTTATGATTGAGGTAAAAAAATGGAAATCAAAAACATCAAAATCAAAGAGTTAGGCAAAAAGTCTTTTGTTGTCTTAACTTCCAACCGCAACATTCGCCGCATGAACGAATTTCAGCTTGAAATTGCGAAAATCTCTGATATTGACGAAGACGCACCAATGACAGAACAATTTAAAGCGAATATCGGAGTTATCACAGCGACCCTTGCTTTCCTTCGTGCGGTTTTAAACTTATCTGATGAGCAAATGGAAATTTTGGAAGATTTGGATACAGAACGCACGCAAGAAATCGCTAATTATGTATCCGGTCGTCTGATGGGCTTATCTGATGAGCAATTAGAAGAAATCAAAAAGGAAAATGCAGAAAACCCAAAAGAATAAGCTGGGGCGAACGTGCCTTTGAGTTGGAAAATATTATCCAAGACTTAGATTTAGCAGAAAAACAAGCTTTAATCAATCTAGGTTGGACGATAGACGAATACGAAAACGCAGATTATTACAGGCTCAACGAAATTTTATCAGCGAAAGAGCCGCAAGATAGGGTAGTAGACCCTATGTCATTTTTGTAGGAAAGGAGGAAAAATAATTGGCAAAAGTACAAGCGACCATGTCAACAGAAATAGCTTTAGACCTTGTCAGAGCGTCGGAGAGTGTTAAGAGCTTGACGAACGTTGTTTCTCACGCAACGAATGCGTGGAAAGCCCAAGAAGCGCAATTGCGTGCAGTTGGAGACTATACGCAAGCAGCAGAAATTAAATACAAAGGGCTAGGCGACACTATCCAAGCACAACAAGCTAAGATTGACGCTTTAAAACAAAAACAAGCAGAGCTAAAAGGCAATACACAACAAAGTGCCGAACAATATTTGAAATACCAACAACAAATTGACCAAGCGACAACAAAATTAGCTGGCATGGAAGCACAGCAAAGCAAGGCGAAGCAGTCGCTGGAATACTATCAGTCTGGCTTGTCTGGATTGCAAAGCGAATACAAAAAGATGAATGAGTTATCCGAAAGCTATGTTAAACGACTACAAGCAGAAGGAAAACACCAACAGGCAGCCAAAGAGAAACTCAATAATCTTAAGGATTCGTCAAAAAACCTAGAAAAGCAATATGAAACGCAAACAGACCAACTTAAAAAGTTAGAAAAAGAAGTTGGTAAGAACACAGAAGCCTACCGCAAACAAAAAATACGCGTTAATGAGACAGCTGTGTCTCTTGCAAAATCTAAAACAGAAATTAAAAACGTTAGGGCTGAAATGCAGAAGATGAACCCTAGCATTTTTACGCGCATGAAAAACGCTGCGAAAAAGTTTAATGACGAAGCAAAACAATCTTCTAAGCTTGGCGGGCGTATTCGGGATTTTGTGACCGGGAATCTAATCGCTAACGGTATCTCAAACATCACCTCTAAAGTTATCAGTTTAGCTAAAGAGGGCTATGCTGCCGCAGAAGCTGCATCTAAGACGGCTGAGCGCTGGCAAAATTTGGGCTTTGCAGAAAATGAGATTAAGCGAATCAACTCTGTTGTCAAAGACTTAAAATACAATACTAATCTTTCTGGTGGTGCAGCTGGTGAACTGATTCTGAAATTTCACGGAATCACTCACAATGTAGATGAAGCAGCGGAACTTGCAAAAGGGGTTGGTAGTCTATCCGACCAGCTTAAACTCTCACAAGAGAGAGCAGAAGCGTTTGCTAGTGGTCTCGGAAAAATCGAAGCATCTGGCAAAGTTACTGCAACAGCGCTTAACAAGCTAGAGAAGCAAGCACCCGGTCTTAATCAAGCTTTGCAAAAAGCGTCTGGATTGTCCGAGCAAGCTTTTTCAGATTTGTTAAATTCTGGCAAGATGACCTCGCAACAGTTTAACGAGGTTTTGAAAAAAGCTGCTGGCGACTATGACAAGTATGCAGAAAGCTACGCAAATACCGCAGAGGGTGCTAAGAAACAAATCACCCTTGCTTGGGCTGATACAAAGAAAGCTTTAGCCAAGCCGCTTGTTAAGGTGGCTTCGACTGGACTTAGTCAGCTCGCAAAAATATTGCAAAATCCCGCTGTTCAAAATGCAGTTACGAAGTTAGGCGAGGGAATCGGCAATCTAGCTAAAAGAGCGATTAGCTTATTAGACTATGTAACCGCACATCAAAAAGATGTATCAGGCATTATCAACAGCACGATTGAGATTGCCAAACTATTCGGTCTCGGTGTTTGGGAGGGCTTTAAGTCGATAGTAACTGGCATATCAAGCGCTATTAACAAAATGACTGGGCATAGCCAGAAAGCCAAAGACCCGCTTAAAAGTGTAGCTAGCGCCATGCAAGAGTTAGGCAAGCACAAAAAAGAAATTGTCGCAGTCGGTAAAGCTTTTGCGTTTTACTTTGTAGCAAACAAGACAGTAAAAGGCGTTACTAGTCTTGCTAAGGGCATTGTAGGTTTGGCAGGTAATGTTTGGGACGCTACTAAAAAAGCTAGGAAATTAGCAAGAGGTTTCAAAAACTTTTCAAGCGCTAAAGATACATTTGTAACTTCTATGACGGCTATTAAAGCTGCGGTTGCCACAAATCCTGTTGGTGCGATTATTGTCGGAGTTACCGCTCTTGTCGCTGGGTTCACTTTGCTTTATAAGCATAATAAAAAGTTTAGAGATTTTTGTAACGGGATAGCAAGCAGCGCTAAAAAAGCATTTAAAGGCATTGTTAACTTTTTTAAAAACGACTGGAAAGAGCTATTACTTTTAATTGTCAATCCTCTTGCCGGCGGTTTTGCTTTGTTATACAAGCATAATAAAAAGTTCAAAGGCTTTTGTGACGGTCTGGTAAAAGCGGTTAAAAACGGCATTGCGAAAGTCGGTGCTATGTTTATAAACGGCGTAGCAAAGGTTGGCAAATTTTTAGGTGACGCAGGAAAAGCAGTAGTAAACTTTGGCAAAACAGTTGGCAAAGTATTGATTTTTGCAAATCCTTTTGTACTCGGGTTTGCTTTAATGTATAAGCATAGTAAACCTTTTAGAAAGTTTATTAAAGGCTTAGTCAACGGTGCGAAAAGTCTTTACAAGAATTTCAAAAAATTCTTTGGCAGTACAGGCAAATTTATTGGAAAAACTTTTGACGGAATCAAGAAAGGCATCTCGAAGAAGTATAATCAAGTCGCAAAATCTATCGGAAACACCTCGAAGAAAATCGGTAGAGCTTGGAGCAAGCATTGGAACGGAGCTAAAGATTTCTTAAGTACTGCTTGGGATAACATGAACAAGGCCTCTGAGAAGAAGTTTGGAAAAGACCTTAAGGGAACGTTATTTGACAATCTGGCTAATATTGGTAAAAAGTTCCAAGAAACTTGGGACGGCATTAAAAAAGGTTTTGATGACTTGTGGAATGGTCTAAAAAACCTTGCGCGTGATGGAATCAATGCACTTATTGACATTCCGAATGCTGGAATTGATGGCATTAACAGCCTAATACATGATTTTGGCGGACCTAAGCAAACAATCGGCAAAATCCCACATGTCAAAAAGTTCGCGAGTGGTACTGGATTATTTAGCAATCAACGAAACCCAATCACACAACCGACGCTAGCGCTCCTTAATGACGGCAATGACAGCCCAGAAACGGGCAATAAAGAAATGGTCTTAATGCCAAACGGCAATCATTTTATCGTACCGGGGAAAAACACTAAAATGTTTCTTCCTGCTGGCGCAGAAGTCCTAAACGCTTCCGAAACAGCTTTACTAATGGCTATGCAAAACCAAAAAGCATTTGCCAAAGGCACAGGATTCTGGAGCAATCTTTGGAAAGGTGTCACGAACTTTGGCGGAAGCGTCGCAAAAGTTGCAGGCAATGTTTGGGACGGCTTAAAGAATGGTGTCGAGAAATTCGTCAAAATGCTCTCGTTTATTGGCGAAGCGGTTCTCAATCCAGCCAAAACTTTAGAAAAGAAATTCAATCCAAGCTCAAAGGGCATGGTCGGCATGTTTGACAACTTCGGAAGTATGTTGTTTAAGTCGGCAGTCAACGGAGCAAAAACATGGTGGAAAGAACTTTGGAGTATGGCAAAGAGCGCTTCTAATGAGGGCGGTGTTGCTATGGGTGCAGTAGGTGATGACTACCGCTTTAAAAACAGAGTGGCAGATAGCGGAGCTGACCCGTGGGGCTACTTCTTCAAAGAGTGTGTATCCTTTGTGGCTTCTCGTTTGGCTAACTTGGGGGTTAACCCCTCGCTATTTAGTGGATTAGGCAACGGGAATCAATGGGGTGCTGCAAGAGTACCGCATTTAAGCAGACCAAAACCGGGTTCGGTTGGTGTCTATACGGGTGGCCCTATCTCAAGTAACCACGTTGACTTTATTACAGCAGTTCATGGCGATACTATGGACGGCGAGGAGTATAACTGGATGGGTAATCACAGCTATCACCAATACAGAAACCGCCCCATTTCAGCGGCTTCTACATTTCTTGACTTCGGCGTGAAAGCCGGAACAAGTGGAGACGAAAAAGCGCTGAAGGACAAGAACAGCCCGCTACAAATGCACATCAAGAAGCAAACCGGCGGTATGTTTGATTGGATTAAGAAATGGCTAGCGCCGTTAGAAGAAGGCACAGCAAGTGACGGAGGAGCACAGGCAGGAAACCCCGGTGGTTCGGGTGTTGAACGTTGGCGCCCGTTTGTAGAACGTGCGCTGGAAGCAAACGGAATCGCAGCCAATAGTTATCGTGTTAGTAAGATTTTAGCAACCATCAGGCGTGAATCAAATGGCGATCCTACTGTCCAAAACAACTGGGATAGTAACGCTCTAGCGGGTCATCCGTCAATCGGTCTTATGCAGACTATCCAACCTACCTTTGACACATACGCATTTGCAGGGCACCGCAACATTCGCAATGGTTACGACAACTTGCTAGCTGCTATTAACTACATCAAACATAGATACGGCACATCTGACGCTGCCTTCCATCGTGTGGCAAGCTACGGCTATGCCAATGGTGGTTTAGTGTCTAAGCATGGCTTGTATGAGATTGCAGAGGGGAATCAACCAGAATACATCATACCAATGGACGCAGCGAAGCGAGGGCGTGCTTGGCGACTTCTACAGCGCGTTGTAGGGCAGTTTGTGGGCGAATCCCCCACAGACAACTCAAACGGTGCTAGAGGAGAAAATAACGCCATTAAAACGCTATCTGATAAGTTAGATACAATGATAGCTCTACTAAGTCAATTAGTAACAAACGGAGCAAATCCAATCGAACTTCGCAATATTATTGACGGGCAAAGCGTAGCGGCAGGGCTAGCGCCTTACATGGCAACAGCAAACACAAATTACGAGCGCAGACAAGCGCTATTGAGGGGTGAGATTATTTGAACGGAATAGGAATTGAATTTAACAAGATTGATATTTTAGCAGAGTTAAGCAAGCTAGGCGGTAGTGCCACAACGCTTGATGTCAATCGTGGAATTATCGCACAAATCACAAATAACTATCAAGAGCAGGGCGCTAGACGTTACGGTCAGCAATTCCTTTATAATACGTTGGGGATTAAGCAAATACCTGTTTCTGTCAAACTAACTGGAACTCCTGCATATTTCAATAAGGCTGTCGAGAAACTCGGCGGTCTTTTAAATGTCGAAAGCCCGAAAGAATTGATATTTGGGGATGAACCTAACAAGATTTGGTTAGCAGTACCTAGCGGAGCACCTGGTCTGACATTTGACCATACAACATCACCACCAACTGCAACGTTGTCTATTACATTTGATGTTCCACGCGCTTACGGCGAAAACAAAAACGCAGTTGCGGTAGGAAACAACTTATCGAGCGATTATGGCAAGATAACCAAAATTAACAACAGCCATTACAAAGCGACTTTAAAAAATTTAGGCACAGCGCCTGCAGCACCTAAAATCACAATCAAGCACAATTCGGAGAATGGCTGGATTGGTTTTACATCAGCGGCGGGTGTCTATGAGTTAGGCGACCCAGAAGAAGTAGACACAAAACCGGTCAAGAAGTCTGAAATTTTATTTGACTACGTTTCTAACAATTGGATAACAAAGGGATTTTCGAAAGGTCAGAAGAATGTTGCTATTTTGAATGATAACAGTCAAAATCTAAACGGAACACTTGCTATTGACAACACTTGGGGTAGACCGCACATCGCTTTAACAAATCGAGGAAGCGGACCTAAACCAAACAACGCAGGTTCTATCACTTGGGAAATCCCTCTTGATAGCCACGGTGAGAAAGGCGCTTTGAAAGAGTATTTCTGGTGGCGTCAAATCTTTTGGCTAGGCGCCGCAAACGAATACGGCTTTATCAAAGTAACAGTATCGGACGCAGAAGATAAATTTTTATATGGTGCGGAAACATTTAAACGTGCATATGGTTTAGGCTGCGAATACAATGTCCTTGTGTCAGACGGAAAAGGCGGTTTTCGAACAGCTGAAAGTTGGACGTTTTGGGGAACACATAGAGACGATCAGAACCCCTTTAATGCTAATCGAGGTTGGTCGGATATTATTCGCAGGGATGACTTACTAAACGTATTTTGGTTTGGGACGCGAAAAGATGTTTCAGCGCCAGAAATCAAAGGCAAAAAGTCTACTAAGTTGCATGTTACATTGGGTACTTTAACGGATAAACCGCAAGTAACACATATGTATTTAGATTCTATTATTTATCGTAAAGATTTTATCGACAAAATAGAGGATATACCAAACCGCTATCGCATGGGGTCAGTTGTTGAAACGGATATGTCAACAAGCAAATCTTATTGTGACAATCTCCCAATTTTAGACCAGATGACGGATGGGTCAGAACCGCTTTTATTGCCCGTTGGAAAAAGCGAGCTTGACATTTATTTGTCAAGTTGGAATGCAAAAGACCCGGACATTAAAATTGCATGGAACGAGAGGTATCTTTAATGCAAATAATTGTACATGACAACAAACTGCGTAAAGTTGCGTTAATAAATAATAACTATCCAGACATGCTATCATTCCATAGCGATTCTTGGCATAGATACCTTTTACAAGCAACAAGCACCTTTGATTTCACAATCCCAAAATTGTATAACGGACGATTACACGAAGATTTAGGCTTTATCAGCGACAAAGCCTATTTTTCTTTCAAATTCCAAGGAAAACATCATCTGTTTTATATCGCGAACATAACGGAGGACGATTTTAACATCGCTCTTAAATGCAATAACACAAATTTAGAGCTTGTCAACGAGCAATCAATTCCATTTACAAGCAACAGCGCACAGAATATTGCGTGGTATCTGCAACACATGGAATTGCTCACGTTTGCCACTTTGGAAATTGGGGTCAATGAGATTGCGGACAAAACACGCACGCTAACTTTTGAATCGCAAGAAACAAAGTTATCACGCTTGCAATCTCTGATGTCACGCTTTAACGCAGAATTTGAGTTTGTGACAGAGTTAAATAATAATGGCACACTCAAACGGATTGTGTTAAATATCTATCACGAAGCAGACAATGAACATCATGGTATTGGGAAAGTCAGAAGTGATGTAGTGCTTCGTTACGGAAATGATGTTAAAGGTGTACAAGTCACTACTGATAAGACGCAGCTTTTTAATACTGGTGTTTTTACTGGCGCAGACGGTCTCACGCTAAAAGACGTAGAGCGCTCTGATAAAGATTCAAAGGGAAACGAGGAGTTCTACACGCGCAAAGGGAGCGTGTCAGTATACGCTCCGCTTTCTATGGAGCAGTACCCGGCTAGCATGAAAGACGGCGACAACTGGACGCGCAAGGACTTCCAAACCGAATATACAAACGTCAATGAATTACTAGCTTACGCTTTTAGGACAATCAAACAATACGCTTATCCAATTGTCAGCTATACTGCAAGCATTCAATCGAGCTTCCTTAACGACTACCAAGATTTAGTTTTGGGAGATACAGTCAAAATCTACGACAAGAATTTTGTCGGCGGCTTAATTCTGCAAGCGCGCGTGACAGAGCAAGTTATTAGCTTTAGCAATCCGAACAACAACACACTAACCTTTTCTAACTATTTAAAACTGGATTCCAAAATATCAGACACTTTGCGAAAACGTATGGCAGAAATGATTGAGGCACGCTTGCCATATACACTCAAAATGTCCACGAGCGCAGGAACGAGCTTTAAAAACGGAATGGGAGAAAGCATTGTAACGCCCGAATTATACAAAGGGCAAAAGAAGATTACAGACGCTACTTACCGCTATTATTTCGGCTCGGAAATGACAACGGGACAGACTTACAAAGTATTAGCCAACAAAATTGAGAATAAGCAAGTTTTGACAGTTGCCGCTTACATCGGAAATGACGAGGTGGCAAGAGATAAGCTGACGTTTATCAATGTTTTTGACGGCAAAAACGGCCTTAAAGGTGATAAGGGAGCGATAGACGAAGAGAAGCTCAAAGAAATCGAACAGAACATCAACTCAAAAGCCGACGGCACTTTAACCCAAGAGCAACTAAACGCTTTGAACGAAAAAAACGGCATTATGCAAGCAGAGTTAGAAGCAAAGGCGAGCTTAGATACGGTTAACCAGTGGTTTAAGGCTTATCAGGACTTTGTCGACTCAAACGCAGCGGATAAAGCGAGAGCTGAAAAAGGTTTGGTTGCAGCAACTCAACGAGTAGCTAAGATTGAGAATAATCTCGGTGATATGGCGCAGCGCTGGAATTTTATCGACACGTACATGCAGGCGACAAACGAGGGACTTACAATCGGAAAGAAAGACGGTAGCTCGTTTGTTTGCGTGGGGGATAATCGTATCTCGTTTTATTCCGCAGGTAAAGAAGTAGCTTACTTTTCGGGCGGAGCATTACAAGTTGATAATGGGGTATTTACTAAGACGCTCCAAATCGGTCGTTTTAGAGAAGAGCAGTATCATTCAAATCTTGATATGAACGTAATTAGATATGTAGGAGGTATTTAATGGCAAGAAGTAATTTCAGCGGCGCATGGGGGCATAACCTACAGCTAGAGGTATTCTCAGCATGGAACGCGCCAAATGTTGAGGGGAACTTTTCGGTAGTTAATGTACAAGTGCGGTTAATTGCGAACGGTTATGCGGCTCTTTGGGGAGCGACAGGCAAGCTCTTGTCACTCAACGTTGGTGGTATTCGCGAGGACGCAAGAGTGGATATATCTATTTCGCAGGGACAGGTTAAGGCTTTATGGGCTAAAGATTATCTAGTTAATCATAACCCAGACGGCACTAAGAGCATTACTATCTCTGCCACTTTGCATGCCGACATAAGCAATTATGGTTCGGCAACTGCAAGTTTTAATCTACCGCTAACAAACATACCACGCGCCAGCTCCATCACAGCGCCTAATAGCGTGATAGGAAGTAATATTAACATCACGGTCAATCGTGCTGCCGATACCTTTAAACACGCGATAAGGTGTGCGTGGTACGGGAAGAATACAGTCATTGCTAATGATGTTGATACGAGTTTTGCTTGGACAATTCCGAAAGATTTCGCTAATGATATACCCAATTCAGAAAGCGGATGGGGTACGCTAATAGTCGAGACATATAGTGGCGGGAAGAAGATTGGTGAGAAATCAACAACTTTCACCGCAACCGTGCCAGATGATGTCAAGCCTAAATTGACCGGCTTTACCTTAACTGACACCAATACCGCAGCAGCTGGCGTTGTGCCGGGCGAGCAAGCCTTTATTCAAATTTTGTCTAATATTAAGGTCAATTTTGGGCAAATGACAGGCGCTTACGGCTCAACGATTACAGGTTATTACGCAGAAATTGTCGGCAAGAACCAGTCTACGACAACGCAGGGTGGTAGCTTGGGAATTATGAATTATTCGGGGAACGTGACAATTAGAGCTAGCGTGACCGATAGCCGAGGACGTACTAGTAACACGATTGAGAGAACGGTCAACATTCTAGAATACTTCGCACCAATTTTGAGCATATCTGCCATACGTTCGGGCGCGCAATCTAGCACTTTAACAATTACGCGTAATGCTAAAGTAGCCCCACTAACCGTAAACGGTGTGCAAAAAAACCAAATGAAGTTAACATTTAAAGTTGCCAAATTTGGCTCGAATGATTATAAGGTTGACACAGGATCAGCGAGTGGCACATGGACGACTGTATCTAGTCTAGTCAATTCAAACGCTAATTTACAAGGCGAGTATGCCGCTAACAGCTCTTGGACTGTACTGGGTATATTAGAAGACAAGTTCACAAGTAGTGAGTTCGCAGTTAATGTTGCGACCGAGCAAGTGGTGTTGTCTTATGATAGATATGGCATTGGTGTTGGTAAAATACGAGAGCGCGGAGCTCTTGATGTCAAAGGAAACACATATATTGACGGGTTCTTGCGGCATTGTATTGAACGGTCTGGTAACGTTAGCACGAACGACCTTATCGAAGGTGGTGACGCTTGGACGAATAAGGATACACCAAACAATGACTGGGGTGTCTTAGAAACATTTAAGATAGGTAACGTATCGGAAAAAGAAGCGACTCAACGTTTTACCCATAGGAATGGGGGTAAAGTCTGGTATCGTTATAGACATTATCAGACTGGCAACTGGACACCTTGGGTTGTGGAAGGAATCGACAATTTTTATCCTATTGGCTCTATCTACCAGTCCACCGCGCCAACTAATCCCACGACATTTATGGGTGGTGTTTGGGAACGTTTTGGTAATGGTAGAGTGCTAGTTGGCGTTGATGAGGCAGACGCAGACTTTAACACAGCTAATAAGACAGGCGGTGAGAAAACGCACACTTTAACAATCGACGAAATGCCGTCACACAGCCACAGACAATATGTTTCGGCTAACAACGGCAACGACTCGATACGTAGAGACTGGAGTTCTGACGGAGCTAGTAGAGCCTACGACCAAGGAATGGAAACGGGGCGGGCAGGTGGAAACCGACCGCACAATAACTTACAACCCTACGTTACACTTTATCGCTGGTGCAGAACCGCGTAGAAAGAGGAAATATGAAACTAGAATTTTTGAGCAAATCGCTTGACTACAAAGGTGGAGAACCTTACAAAACACGAGTTGTTTTAGGCAATTCGGAGGGTGTTATCTACCCAGCATTCTTTGACCCGGATTTTGTTAGCAAAGAGAGTGGAGAGCTCTTTAAACTAGCTTTGGAACAAATCTATCAAGAGAACTTCCCAAAAAAAGCAGAGAATGATAAATTTAACCAAGTTGACGAACAACTGCAGAAGAATAAAGAAACTGCTAGTAAAGCAGAACAAGCAGCAACTGAAAATAAGCAGCTATTAGAATCTGTGTCAGCCGTCACAGAAGTCTTAATTGCTCTTGCTATCGGACAAAGCGGAGGTATGCCAGCTCCAACTTATAGCAAAGTAGCAGCATTTATCAAGCCGTTAATAAAAGATAAACATTATTTTAATAACGACATTGTGTCTATGCCTTATCCATTTGATACTAATCCAAAATGGGCACAAGGTACTGCTACTATCTTTAAATTCCAAATGCAGCAAAGCGAAGGGTACACTTATCAAAGCCAAACAATCGCAGATATGCTACAAAAGGGCGTATTGACAATCGTCATGCCTAAAATTGAGTAGAGAGGAGGGAATTTATGTCATTTGTAAATTTTGAATGGTCTCATGCGTTAAGAGGTTTCGTGAACACACAAGACAAATTGATTGTGTTCACATTAACTCTTATCATGGGGGCTATGGTGATTGATTTTTTAACTGGCACATTAGCCGCCAAAATCAATCCCAAAATTGAATTTAAGAGCAAGGAGGGAATCAACGGGATTCTGCGGAAAATCTCTAGCATTGCCTTACTTGCTTTTTGTATTCCACTCTCTATCCTACTACCAGAAGGCATTGGGTTAGGGACATTACAAGTCTTATATCTCGGTTACCTATTTTTTGAGATGAAATCCGTTTTGGAAAATTTTGAAAAATTAGGCATTGACACAGCGCTTTTTAAAGAATTTTTTGAAGTGCTCAAAAAATACTTAAAAGATAAAGGAGAAAAATAATGAATTTGACAAACAAACAATATGACATCGCAAAGAAAGTAGTGACAGTCGTAGCGCCAGCACTAATTACTCTTATAACAACTATTGGAGCTTTATACAAAATCGACACAACTCTTATCAATGGTATTATTGCAGCAGTTACAACATTTGCGGGTACTGTGCTAGGTATCTCAAGCAAAAATTATCAAGACCAAAATCAAACAGAAGCAGACAAAGGAGAATAAGCATGAAGAAGAATGATTATTTTTTGGACGTTTCCGGCTACCAGCCGGGAGATTTAACAGCCATCTGTGCTGCGGCGGGCACTCGTGACACAATTATTAAAGTAAGTGAGCATATCACTTATCTTAATCCAAATCGTCATCAACAAGTTTCAACCAGTAACTGCATCGGATTCTACCACTTTGCTCGTTTCGGTGGAAATGTAGCGCAAGCGCAACAAGAAGCCGATTATTTTATCGCTAATTTGCCAAGTCGCAACGTGCCTTATCTCGTTTGTGATTACGAAGATGACGCTAGCGGTGACGTGAATGCCAACACAGAAGCAATTTTGGCATTTATGCGAAAGTGTAAGCAAGCAGGCTTTGAACCGATTTATTACTCGTACAAGCCTTATACGTTGGCAAACATTGAATATCACCGCATTTTGGCAGAATTCCCTAATTCGCTCTGGATCGCTGCATACCCAGACTACAACGTTACTCCTGCGCCAGTATGGGAAGTATTCCCAAGCATGGACGGTATTCGTTGGTGGCAATTTACTTCGACAGGCATTGCGGGCGGGTTGGATAAAAATATTGTCTTGTTAGATGATAACGCGAGCGCACCAGCTCCGCAATTACAAGCAAGCAACAAATTAAAAGTCTATCAAGTCAACGATTTGCAGTTTGTAAATGGCATTTGGCAAGTTCGTTGTGATGATCTTTGCCCAGTTGAATTTGACTGGACGCAGAACGGTATTGCCTGCGAAGACATTGACCTTGTGGACGGAAACGGCAATTTGTTAGCAGACCAAGTGACAAAAGTAGGTAGCTATTTTGTCATAAACCCTAATAAAATTGTCTCTGATAGTGGGGGAGCTTACGGCTCTGGTGGTTACTATTGGCGACACGTTACACTTGCAGCAAGCGGTCAAATTTGGCTCTCTGTTTGGAGCGTTGACCATTTGTTACATGGCTGAAATCTCTTTTTAAATAAAACAAGTAACCCCTAGCAAAAGCTAGGGTTTTTTATTTTGCAAAAAAATAAAAAAACTTTATATTTTTTAAACCCAAAAAACGCCCAAAAAATTTGTAAAATGACGTAAAACGATATAAAAATAATAATCAAAAAACGCCTTGAAATGCAGGCGCTTTTTGATTTTGTTAAACTGTTTTGCATTAAA
>OBUN01000195.1_pt1 | contig 24312 bp, 27 predicted proteins | sample 1475851 | NCBI WGS metagenome assembly OBUN01 (sample SAMEA2579932, study PRJEB22360) | human gut metagenome | reverse complement strand
CTGAACATAAAAAAAGAGAAGACCTATCAGGTCCTCTCTAGATGTTAGCTTTTCGTCACCCACTACAGTTGACATAGAGCCGTTTTTTGTCTTTTATCCAAAAAACTGATACTTTCCTTAAATTTGTTTTTTATACTAAGGATGAAAAGAAAGGAGAGTAAGTGGTTTTTGATATTAGTAAGATATAAGATTATATTGAAAAAACACTTATTCTGAAAGAGGTGCATCAATGCAAATAACTGTTAAACAACTTTCAAAATCATACAAAGATAAGACTATTTTAGACAATGTCACATTTACTATTGAATCTGGAACAGTTTGTGGTCTCTTAGGGGTTAATGGTGCTGGTAAGTCGACACTGATGAAAATACTTTTTGGTTTGCTTCCCAAAAGTAGTGGAGAAATTCAATTCGATGGCATATCAAAAGGCAAACAATCATTAGGTGCATTAATCGAAGCACCTGCTATTTATCACAACCTTTCGGCTTTTGATAATTTAAAAACAAAAGCGTTACTATATGATATTCCTGATTCAAAGATTATTAAAACCTTAGAAATAATTGGTCTTTCAAATACTAGAAAGAAAAAGGCCGGTAAATTTTCATTAGGTATGAAGCAACGATTAGGAATTGGCATGGCTATTTTAACTGATCCCCAATTTTTAATTCTCGATGAGCCTACTAATGGACTTGATCCTGATGGTATAAAAGAACTGCTAGACCTTATTCGTTCTTTGAAGGCAAAAGGGATGACGATTCTGATTTCTAGCCATCAACTTTTAGAAATAAGTAAGGTGGCCGATCATATTCTTATTCTCGACAAAGGTAAAATACAATATGATGGTGAAAATAAAAATGTAGATAGTCTTGAGAGACTCTTCTTTAAAATTGTTCATGGGGGGTACTGATATGCAAAAGATATTCTATTCGGAATTGCTCAAATTACGACATTTAGGAACGACTAAATTCTTAATAATCATACCGTTTTTAACCGTTCTTATAGCCTTTTTAATGGGAGGATTGCAGATTTTTGTTCCCTTTTCAGTCTATTGGTGGGAAGCTATCTTTTTATATCTAGTGAATGGTCTATTGTTCATAGTTGATAGACGTTTAGAAGGTCAGGCGGGGCATTTTCAAAATGTTACAAACAGGAGTTTCGCTTGGAAAATTTCTCTGATGAAAATGGTGCTTATAGGAATGAGAACGTTCATTTCTAGTTTATTCTTACTAGTTTTCCTCAGTCTCGTTGCATTTATTTATGCAGGTTTTATTCCAATAAATATTCCTAAAACAGCTATTTCATTAATCTTAATTTGGATGACAACTTTATGGAATATTCCTTTTCTTTATCTGATGTCTAAATACATTAGTCATTTCATCCTATTAGCACTTAACACACTGACTTGTCTTTTAATAGCACCATTTATTGCTCAAAGTTCACTCTGGTTCGTCTTGCCCTATACCTATCACTATAAAATAGCTCAATTTATATTAAACCTTAAACCATCAGGGGATATTATTGTAAATCAAAATCAATACAGCATTTCGCAAGTGTTACTTACGATGATACTATCAATAGCAGTGACATCACTTTTATCTTATGTCCTGCAAGGGAGACAATCAAATGCTAAGGTGTGAGTTACTTAAATTAAAGAATACTATTAGTCTCTATCTTATTGTCAGTTTTTCGTTACTAGAGATTCTTTTAATCCCCCTTTATGTAAGTTTCGTTCCTAATGGTTTTTCCCTAACAAATTTAGCCATATTATCTTTTTTATGCTATCCACTATTAACAGTATTTTTATCAATTTTAGGGATTGAACAGGAAAAACACTCTAATCAATATCAAGAAATATCGAGTTATCCTAAAAAAAGACGTTTATGGTTGGCTAAACTTTTAATAGCAGACCTAATCCTTAGCCTACCTTCTTTATTGAGTTGGATTAGTATAAATCTACTCTTAAAACATAGCCTCGATGGATTTGTAGTAAGCCTATCAAGTTGGATGCTAATTATCTTTCTCAATCATTTTCATTACTTAACACAAGTGAGTCTGAACAGTGCCAGTAATATTATTATCTCTATGGTTGAAATTATTTTTATTATTTTTGCTAGTAATAAAGTTTTCTTGTCTATTCATTGGCTTCCTATTGCATTTCCTATTAACAGCATTCTCATAGGTGATTGGCGTCAACTCACTACCTTGCCTTTATGGATAGTTGGGGTGACTATGTTATTTATTTGTTCCATAGATTTCAAAACAAAAAGATAATATAAGAAATAACATGGATAGTATATTAGTCTTCAGTGATTATCCTAAAATAATATTAATTGTTTGTCTGAAAAGTAAACTATATTAGTTAATTTTTTATACTAAGGATGAAAAGAAAGGAGAGTTATTATGAAACGTTTAAGTTTATCAGGTTCCCAACTCAAATATATAGCCCTAATTACTATGGTATTCGACCATATTCATTATTTTTTTGATTATACAGGGGAAATCCCCATTTGGTTTGCTATGATTGGGAGATTAGCGGCTCCCTTGTTCCTTTTTTGTGTGATTGAGGGTTTTATTCATACCCATAACCGGAAGAAATACTTCCTAAAGATTTATGCTTTAGCAATTGTGATGGGATTGATTCAATTTGGATTCTATAATTTTCTACATCCTCTAGTTAGACCGGATGGTTTCTTTCCACAAAATATGATGCTGTCGTCATTCGCAATTTTGCTCGTTGCTCTTCAAGGTATTGCTTGGATTCAAGAAAAGAAATACCTTAAAGGACTCCCAACCTTACTTTTCCCATTATTGCTTCCATGGTTAATGGTACCTTTTTATCTGCTAAGTATGAACAAACCTACGTTATTTTTTCTACTAAAATTTCTCAATTTTACAGTGATACCAGTTCATACATTTATCAGTGACGGAGGAACGTGGTTACTTTTGACTGGTATCGCTATGTATCTTTGTCATAAGAATCTTAAGAAAGAAGTGCTTGCTTTTGTGAGTGTTAGTCTTGTTTGGGTACTAATGGTGATTGTTCTAAGCAGACCTTCTTTTCACGATTTAATGTTCAAATACTTTGAATGGATGGAAATATTTTCGGCTCCTTTAATGCTTTGCTATAACGGTGAGAGAGGGAAAGGGTCAAAATATTTGTTCTACATCTTTTATCCAAGTCATATTTATCTACTTTACGCCTTGTCAGTTGTCTTCTATAGATGATATGATAAAGGTAATTTTGTACGAAAGGAAAGGTTATGGCTCAAATACTTGTTATTGATGATCAAGAAGATATTGTGAAATTGGTTGTAAAGGCTTTAGAGCTTCAAAATCATAAGGTGACGGGGCTTACAAGTGTTTTAGATTTGGATAAGAACTCGTTGCCACGCTTTGACTTGATTTTACTGGATATCATGATGCCTGATGTTGATGGTTTCCAGTTTTGTCATGAGATTCGTGATCAGGTGGATTGTCCTATACTCTTTATTACAGCCAAAACGCAAGAGGTTGATATTGTCCAAGGCTTGACTTATGGTGCTGATGATTATATTTGTAAGCCATTTGGGGTTAAAGAACTGCAAGCGCGTGTGGCTGCTCACTTGAGACGTGAACATCGTGAGCGTCACCATAAGCTTTCACTTGGGGATTTTCAGTTTGATTTGTCGGCTCAGGAGCTTTATGTTGAGAATCAGTTGTTAGATTTGACTAAATCGGAGTACGGTATTTGTCAATTTTTGGCTGAAAATAAGGGTCAAGTCTTTTCAAAAGAACAAATCTACACGCATTTGTACGGCTATGAGGATAAAGGAAGTCCAACAGCAGTGGCTGAACATATTAAAAATATCCGTGCAAAGCTCAAAGATGTTGGGCAAAATCCTATTGAAACAGTCTGGGGGATTGGTTACAAGTGGCACTAATAAAAAAACGAGAATACTCTCTAAGAACAATCTTGTTATCTTATGTCGTTAGCCTGACGATCCTCTCGGCAATCAGCGGTCTTCTTATTTTGTATTTGTTCAGTTTGTCTTATCGTTTTGGAGTTGTGATTCCAGCAAATCAAGTTGAGAGTGATTTGTCTGCTGTGAGAAGTGATATTGAAACTTCTAAGGTCTTTAATCCCGAGATTTTACCTGATGGTACGAGTTATGTCTTTTTAACTAGAGATTTTAAGCTTAAAAAGTCTAACATGCCTGTTAACTTGCAAGAAGAATCCTTACTAAATTACCAATTCAAGAATGCTCACGGTGGGATATACGGCTATTTTCAGTCTTTTGAACGGTCAGATGGTATAGTCATTGTCAACTATCAATTATCACCTAGGTATCATAATGCGTGGATGAATCAGCATTTTCCAAATGCTGATATATTGATGATTGGCTCAATGATTGTATTCATTCTCCTCATATTTATTATTTTAACTTTTTACTATGCAAATAAATTAAGCCAGCAGCTTAAACCTATATTAAAAGTTACTGAAAAAATTTCCCAACAAGACTTGGATTTTAAAACCACTCAGTCTACAATTAAGGAGTTCAATCAGGTTTTAAGTGGTTTGGATCATATGCGAGTAGCACTTCGTGAATCTTTGATGGAAAATTGGAGGGCTGAGCAAGATAAGCAAAATCAAATTTCTGCCTTAACTCATGACCTAAAGACGCCCCTTACAGTTTCCCGTGGCAATGCGGAACTTTTAGCCATGACACCCTTAAATGCAGACCAAATGGACTTATTAAAACATTTTCAAAAGGGAATTGCACAGGTTGATGCTTACGTTAAAGAATTGTCAGAACTCAACAAAATGAGTTTGAAGAAAACCCTGTCGCTTGAAGACATTTCGGTTAGGGAATTTGTTGAAGATATTTTCGATCAAACCTTGTCACTAGCTCAAATCAAACAAATCAATGTAGCATTTGACAAGAAAGAAATCGAGAAAGAAAGCATAGGCAATTGGGATAAGTCCTTGTTGAATCGAGCTATTATGAATATTGTTTCAAATGCCGTAGAGCATACACCCAGTGGCAGTCATTTGCTCCTAACCGCTAGGGTAGAAGAAGATGAATTCAAGTTTATATGCCTTGATTCTGGTCCTGGATTTTCCCTTGAATCACTTGAAAAGGCCACTCAGCTCTTTTATCAAGAGGATAAAAGCAGACAGAGCCGCAGTCATAGTGGCCTTGGTCTGACTATTGCCAATGATATTATTCGCTTACACCATGGTAGTCTTTCTCTATCAAATGACAATGGCACGGGTGGTGCTAAAGTGACTATCATTTTACCTCTTTAAATACAGATGACTCCTAGTCGCCAGATGAGGAGTTTTTTGCTATACTACTAAGAGTAAAAATGAAGAAAGATTTGTGGGAATAGGATTTTATCTTATTCCCGAAGAGGTATTAGTGTCATGTCTCAATCAAAAGCAGATTATATTAACGTGATTGGAGCTGGTTTGGCCGGATCCGAGGCGGCTTATCAGGTTGCCAAACGTGGTATTCCAGTAAAACTTTATGAAATGCGTGGGGTCAAAGCAACACCACAGCATAAGACAACCAATTTTGCAGAATTGGTTTGCTCTAACTCTTTCCGTGGTGATAGTTTAACCAATGCTGTAGGGCTTCTTAAAGAAGAAATGCGTCGCTTGGACTCTATCATTATGCGAAATGGAGAAGCTCACCGTGTGCCAGCTGGTGGTGCCATGGCGGTGGACCGTGAAGGTTATGCAGAAGCGGTGACAGCAGAAATTGAAAATCATCCATTAATTGAAGTTATCCGTGAAGAAATCACAGAGATTCCTGATGATGCCATTACAGTTATTGCTTCAGGTCCTTTGACTTCTGATGCTTTAGCTGAAAAAATTCACAAGCTTAACGGTGGAGATGGGTTTTATTTCTATGATGCCGCTGCACCAATCGTTGATAAAGCGACTATCGACATGAACAAGGTTTACCTTAAGTCACGCTATGACAAGGGTGAAGCAGCTTATCTAAACTGTCCAATGACCAAGGAAGAGTTCATGGCTTTCCATGAGGCTTTGACAACAGCTGAAGAAGCTCCTTTAAATTCTTTCGAAAAAGAAAAGTATTTCGAAGGCTGTATGCCTATCGAGGTCATGGCTAAACGTGGTATCAAGACAATGCTCTATGGCCCTATGAAACCAGTTGGTTTGGAGTATCCTGAGGATTACAAAGGGCCACGTGACGGCGATTTTAAGACACCTTATGCGGTTGTTCAGCTTCGTCAGGACAATGCGGCTGGTAGTCTCTATAACATCGTTGGTTTTCAAACACACCTCAAATGGGGCGAACAAAAGCGTGTCTTCCAAATGATTCCAGGTCTTGAAAATGCTGAATTTGTGCGTTATGGGGTTATGCACCGCAACTCGTACATGGATTCGCCAAACTTGCTCAAACAGACCTTCCAATCAAAATCAAACCCTAATTTGTTCTTTGCGGGACAAATGACTGGTGTTGAAGGCTATGTTGAATCAGCTGCCTCAGGTTTAGTTGCTGGAATCAATGCAGCCCGTCTCTTTAAGGGGGAGGAAGAGGTTATTTTCCCTCAAACAACAGCTATCGGGAGCCTTCCATATTATGTGACACATGCTGAAAGCAAACATTTCCAACCAATGAATGTTAACTTTGGTATTATCAAAGAGTTGGAAGGCCCACGTATTCGTGACAAGAAAGAGCGTTATGAAAAGATCGCAGAGAGAGCTCTTAAAGATTTACAAACTTTTATAGAAGCTTAATGCGAACATAAAAAGCCCTCACAAGAGTGAAGGCTTTTCGTTTTAGAGAGGAGCGAATAGAAATATCAATTAACCAAAGAATTTCTTAGCGATATCTTGACCTTGTTTGATTTGAGCCCATTGTTGAGGTGTTGCCAACTCATTACCTGAGTTACATGAGGCGAAACCACATTGGTGAGAAAGGAAGAGACGCTCTTTAGGAAGGATTTGACTAGCTTTTTCAAGCAATTCAAGAACACGTTCTTCGTCATCAAGGTCAGTAGTTTTAGAAGACAAAAGTCCTAGAACATAGCGTTCAATTCCTTTAAATCCCCAGACAAAGCCTAAATGCCACATAGAACGTCCAAACTCACCATCAGTAAGGATGTCAATACCGTTAGCTTTTTGGTCAGCCACAATTTGCTTAATATTTGCAGTTTCAGTTTCTTGATAACCAGGAAGGGCATCGTAGAAAGGATACTGGATGTTGTCACGGTGCTCAATTTCGTCCTTGTATTTACGGAGATCCGCAGGACGAAGGAGAGAACCAACTAATTGAAATTTAGATTTTGTCATAAGATTCACCTCAAAATAAGATTTTATGTCTATAATACTTTTTATTTATTTCAATTGAAAATCGTTATTTTCTTTCTGAGGGTATAGTTTAAGAATATATAAGGTTTTGATCTGCAAAATGACACTTCCTATGGTAAAATGAAAAGAAAACAATGAAGGTTGGGAACATGCAAAAAACATTTTTTATTATTAAACCAGATGCTGTAAAACGACACTTGATGGGACAAGTGATTGATCGTATTGAACGTCGTGGCTTTATTATTGAACGAATGGAAATGCTGACGCTTGACGAAGAACGTCTTAAAGAACATTATGCTCAATTGGTTGATAAACCTTTTTTCCCTAGCATTGCAGAATTCATGATGAGTGGCCCAGTAGTGATTGGTATTATGTCTGGTCCAGGTGTTATCAAGTCATGGCGTGATATGATGGGAGCAACTAATCCTGGGGATGCTGCTCCTGGAACGATTCGTGGAGACTTTGCAACCGCACCAGATGGTGACATGATTCCAAATATTGTTCATGGCTCTGATTCAGAAGAATCTGCGGCTCGAGAAATTAAGATTTGGTTTGGTGAGTAGGATGGATTTAGCACAAATTCAGTCATATCTAGCCAAGGGAGGACTGTTAATTGATGTCAGGAGTCCGGAAGAGTATTCAGAGGGTCATGTTAAGAATGCCCTCTTGATTCCTCATACACAATTTTTTTCTGCTGAGATTCCAGCTGAAAAAGACGCTTCCATTTACCTCTATTGTAAAATGGGACCTCGTGCAGAATTTGCTGCCTCAGTCCTTAAAGAGCGAGGCTATACTAAAGTTATCAACTTAGGTGGTTTGGATGATATGGAAGCCCTAGGGTTTAAGTTTGAAAAATAATAGAAATAAGGTCACTAGTAGTGATCTTATTTGTTTTCAGAAAGCATGATAATTTATTGACAACGCTTTCATAAAGTGATAAGATTTTAATTGAGTTAAGACAAAGCCTATGAAAATGACTTTGCCAGAACTTGACTAACTTAGCGTATTCCAATTGAGATAAGGCTTCTTATTAAGCCAGTGACTCTAATTGGTAGAGGAGGATTTCGTATGTCAAAAGTTGCTATTGTTACAGGTGCAGGTCAAGGTATTGGTTTTGCGATTGCAAAACGCTTGGTTGAAGATGGTTTTAAAGTCGGAATATTGGACTATAACGCTGAAACCGCTGAAAAAGCAGTTGCTGAATTGTCAGAAGACAAAGCATTTTCCGTTGTAGTAGATGTGTCTAAACAAGCTGAGGTAGCAGCAGCTTTCCAAAAAGTAGTTGATCACTTTGGCGACTTGAATGTTGTTGTTAATAATGCTGGTGTGGCACCAACAACACCGCTTGACACTATTACTGAAGAACAGTTTCAACGTACATTTAATATTAATGTTGGTGGAGTTATCTGGGGTGCACAAGCCGCCCAAGCACAATTTAAAGCACTTGGTCATGGTGGTAAAATCATCAATGCAACTTCACAAGCAGGTGTCGTTGGTAACCCTAACTTGACTGTATACGGTGGAACTAAATTCGCAGTTCGTGGTATTACTCAAACTTTGGCGCGTGACTTGGCTGATTCAGGTATCACTGTAAATGCTTATGCACCAGGTATCGTTAAGACTCCAATGATGTTTGATATTGCCCACGAAGTTGGTAAAAATGCTGGTAAAGATGATGAGTGGGGTATGCAAACTTTTGCTAAAGATATTACCCTCAAACGTTTGTCAGAACCTGAAGATGTTGCAGCAGCAGTTAGCTTCTTAGCTGGACCTGACTCAAACTACATCACAGGTCAAACAATCATTGTTGATGGTGGTATGCAGTTCCATTAAGATTAAAAGGGAGAGCGAAATGCTCTCTCTTTTTTGCTTGATAAAAAATAATGTTTCTGATAATATAATTATAGATATTTATGGTTTTAAGGGTGGATTCCTATGTCAGACATTTTATACTATATTGCTGAGCACCCGTTTTATAGTCTTTTTCTATTGGGAATTGTTGTACTAGCCTTTGGCTTAGCTTCATTTTCAAGTAGTTCAATAGAGAACAAGCGTTCAGCTATTATTAATAAGCACTATAACGATAATTTCAAGAAGTAAAAAGCCCAAACTATACCGGTTTGGACTTTTTTTACTGTTATTTTAGCTGTTTTCATCTTCCACAAGGTCATGTATATCTTTTTTTAATTCACTTGTTTGAATGATTGATTCTTCCCCTAAAGCGTTATATTTTTCTTTATCTTTTTTTGAGTAAACTTTTTTAGGATGGAATTTTTTGTTAATTAGAGTAATCATTTGACGACGTAAGTTCATTTCTTCATTAATATTTTGTTTGTCTCGTATCCAAGCAACTGTTAAGACAAATAACATGATCATTCCAATATATCCCAAAATTGGATACATGAGCCCAACAAGTTCCTTGAATCCCATAAATGAAAGAATGAAACCAATTATTACCGAGGTGATCAAGTAAATACGAAACTTCTTGACATTATCACCTGAGAATCGTTTAGCGAGAGCATAAAAAAGACTAAAGGCAGTGTTAAAGATTAAACCAAATATTACAATTGCGTAGGTAAACGCAAACAATGGATGAACCCTGTTGGCTAAAATTAACATGGGAATATCGACACCTTTTATACTATCTACATTAGCGAATAAGACAAGTGATGCAACAGCAATAATCAATCCGACTATAGCACCACCAATGGTACCACTTTTTTTGGCGACACCAATTCGCATAATTGAGCCTCCAAGTACAAATGCCATGGATACACCGGTCATCACACAAAGTGCAAAATAATTTATGACAGCCATCCAAATATTCGGCATTGCGGGTGTAAGTTGACGAGCAACCATATCTAGATGGTTAAGGTTGTAACTTTTACCGATAAAAGTTTGACCAGCAATAATGAGTATCATAATAATTATTATTGGTGTGAATATTCCAATGATATTAGTTATTTTCTCAAAGTCCATAAAACTGACGATAATGACTAGGGCTGTACAAATCAAGGCGCCAATCCAAATAGGAAAACCAAACTGCTGATGCAAATTAGAACCTGCTCCAGCAATCATGACAAAACCAATAACAAAACAAGAAATAATAAGGGATAGGTCTAAGATTTTATTGGTAATTGGATGAGCTATTTTAGATAATACTTCAGAATGATCATTAGACCGATAATAACTTCCTAGTGTAAGGATTATTTTCCCAAAAAAAGCATTTAGTACAGCGAGAACTAAAACGCCTAATAAGCCGACTAATCCAAAGCTAACAAAATATTGCATAAGGTCCTGTCCAGAGGAGAGTCCTGCACCGACAATGATTCCTACGTAGGCAAGTGCTACTGATAAAATTTTCTTAAACATAAACATCCTTTCAACTATTTATTTCTAAAAAAGATTATTATATTCTATTTTAATTAGTAAGTTTAACAAAAATATTACATATTCTTTGTTTAGAGGTAAAGATGCTTAGGAAATCTGTAATTGTTCAGAATTTTGTTACTAATAAAGCTACTTCTAAAGTAATAAACTCATTAAAGGAAGAAATTCCTTTGATGTTTGGTAAAAGACAACTAAGTATGAATAACCTATGTAATCTGGTAGATAGAGATAGGCAAAAGCCTGTCTTTTTTGTATAATAGGAGGTAACGATTAGTTTTTTTATAATCACAAGTAAGAACTAGGAAAGATAAAAATGCCAAATATTGAAGAATTAAAACAACGACAGGAGAAGATTCGTAACTTCTCAATTATTGCCCATATTGACCACGGTAAATCAACGCTTGCTGACCGTATCTTGGAAAAGACTGAGACAGTATCAAGTCGTGAGATGCAGGCGCAACTCCTTGATAGTATGGACCTCGAGCGTGAACGTGGTATCACTATCAAACTAAATGCCATTGAGCTTAACTACACAGCTAAAGACGGTGAGACTTATATTTTCCACCTTATCGACACACCAGGACACGTGGACTTTACTTATGAGGTATCACGCTCCCTTGCTGCCTGTGAGGGTGCTATCTTGGTGGTAGATGCAGCTCAAGGGATTGAAGCACAAACACTTGCCAATGTTTACTTGGCACTTGATAATGACTTGGAAATCTTACCAGTTATCAATAAAATCGACCTTCCAGCTGCAGATCCTGAACGTGTGCGTACAGAGGTTGAAGATGTTATCGGACTAGATGCTTCGGAAGCCGTGCTTGCATCAGCTAAAGCTGGTATCGGTATCGAGGAGATTCTCGAACAAATCGTTGAGAAGGTTCCTGCACCTCAAGGTGATATCGAAGCGCCTCTCCAAGCCCTTATCTTTGACTCTGTTTATGATGCGTATCGTGGCGTCATTCTCCAAGTGCGTGTGGTTAACGGAATGGTTAAACCAGGCGATAAGATTCAAATGATGTCTAATGGCAAAACCTTTGACGTTACTGAGGTCGGTATTTTCACCCCTAAAGCTGTTGGCCGTGACTACCTTGCGACAGGTGATGTTGGTTATATAGCTGCCTCAATTAAGACTGTTGCGGATACTCGTGTCGGTGATACAGTGACACTTTCAGATAATCCAGCCGCAGAACCACTTCACGGTTATAAGCAAATGAACCCAATGGTATTTGCTGGTCTTTATCCAATTGAGTCAAATAAATATAACGACTTGCGTGAGGCACTTGAAAAACTCCAATTGAATGATGCCAGTCTCCAATTTGAGCCTGAAACGTCTCAAGCCCTTGGTTTTGGTTTCCGTTGTGGTTTCTTGGGTCTTCTTCACATGGATGTTATCCAAGAGCGCTTGGAACGTGAGTTTAACATCGATCTCATCATGACGGCACCATCGGTAGTTTACCATGTTAACACTACTGACGGTGAGATGCTTGAAGTGTCTAACCCATCTGAGTTCCCAGATCCTACACGCATTGATGCTATCGAAGAGCCTTATGTTAAAGCTCAAATCATGGTTCCTCAAGAATATGTTGGTGCGGTTATGGAGTTGGCACAACGTAAACGTGGTGATTTTGAAACCATGGAATATATCGATGATAATCGTGTTAATGTTATTTATCAGATTCCACTTGCCGAAATCGTCTTTGATTTCTTTGATAAATTGAAATCATCAACACGTGGTTATGCAAGCTTTGACTATGAATTGTCAGAATATCGTCGTTCACAATTGGTGAAAATGGATATTCTCCTTAATGGTGACAAGGTCGATGCCCTTAGCTTCATCGTTCACAAGGAATTTGCTTACGAGCGTGGAAAACTTATCGTTGATAAACTTAAGAAAATCATTCCACGTCAACAATTCGAAGTGCCTATCCAAGCGGCTATTGGTCAAAAAATTGTTGCCCGTACAGATATCAAAGCCCTTCGTAAAAATGTCTTGGCAAAATGTTATGGTGGTGACGTTTCACGTAAACGTAAACTCCTCGAAAAACAAAAAGCCGGTAAGAAACGTATGAAAGCCATCGGTTCGGTTGAAGTACCACAAGAAGCCTTCTTGTCAGTACTTTCAATGGACGAAGATGAGAAATAAGAGTAATAGTCAGAATGTGATGTTCTGGCTATTTTTGTAAAAAAGTTATAATAAAGATGATTTTAAACTTTCCCTTCTCAAAGCGTGGAAGGATTTATGCTGCGACTATACTAATGCTTTTCTTTTTAGGAAAATGGCTATACAAAGCATGTAGCAGAATTACAGACTGCCCTAAAAGCAGATAAGGTAACTTCCAATGAGATTTTTGCTAGTCGTCAACAATATGTTGTACTTAGTCATGTAGAACCCACTTACGATATTACGATAACACTATAAAATCGGACTTTAGAGAATATAAAGAAGCTAGATAAGGATTCATGGGGCTTTTAGTCTTATCAGGAAACCCATCACAAGCATTTTTCTCAGCTTTAGGCTATAATATACAAAAAGGAATGTTGGGAGGGCCACTATGGATATCACAAATTTTATTCCTAGTCAGCGACAGGCTATGTTGAAACGTTTTCAGCAAGTGGAGGCCTTGGGATTAGGTGCAATTCGTATTGAGTTGAAGGTTGTTAATCCTGTAGGTATTATTTATGAGTGCTACATTATGGCAGGGAATAATTATTTTTCTGATCAAGCTGTGGTGTCTTTCCGTATTCTATACGAAAAGGACCTGGATAGGATTTCTTTGGACGTGGTGGACATCCCTGGGCGATCAAGCTTGTCAAATTACCTCAAGCTATTGGGAATTTTTGAAGGCTTGCAAAATTATCTCAATCGAGAGTTTGCTAAGGTAAAAAATAGTTAAACACCTGATAGCAATCAGGTGTTTCTTTTTACGTTTGAAGTGCAAAATTTCACAATCTTTTTTTCACAAGATTGTCTAAAAACTGTGCTATAATGATAACAGAATTGTGAAGTGATTAAAGTTTGTGAAAAATGGAGCATACTTTAACTCTTTGTGACCTATACTTGAAAGGAAAGTGGGCTCTGTTTTTGAAGAGCCAGAAGGACTGTGTTCATGTCAGATGAAAAGCAATTGTATGGTGCGGACTTAGTGGTTGATAGTTTAATCAACCATGATGTTGATTATGTCTTTGGTATCCCTGGAGCAAAAATCGATAGGGTTTTTGATACTTTGGAAGATAAGGGACCTGAATTGATTGTTGCCCGTCATGAGCAAAATGCCGCTTTTATGGCTCAGGGTGTTGGACGAATTACAGGCAAACCTGGTGTTGTTTTGGTAACATCTGGTCCTGGTGTATCCAATTTGGCTACTGGATTGGTAACAGCTACGGATGAGGGAGACCCTGTCCTTGCTATTGGTGGTCAGGTTAAACGTTCAGATCTTTTGAAACGTGCCCACCAATCAATGAATAATGTTGCCATGCTTGAGCCAATTACTAAGTATGCAGCTGAAGTACATGATGCTAATACCCTTTCTGAAACAGTAGCAAATGCCTATCGCTATGCTAAATCAGGGAAACCTGGCGCAAGCTTTATTTCAATTCCTCAAGATGTAACTGATGCTACAGTCAGTGTTAAGGCTATTAAGCCTATGACAGATCCAAAACTTGGTTCAGCATCTGTTTCTGATATTAACTATCTCGCACAAGCCATTAAAAATGCCGTATTACCGGTCTTACTTTTAGGGAACGGTGCTTCATCAGAAGCTGTAACTTACTCTATTCGCCAGATTTTGAAACATGTTAAATTACCAGTTGTTGAAACTTTCCAAGGTGCTGGTATTGTGTCACGTGATCTTGAAGAAGATACTTTCTTTGGTCGTGTAGGCCTTTTCCGAAATCAACCAGGAGACATGTTGCTTAAGAAGTCTGACTTGATTATTGCCATTGGTTATGACCCAATCGAATATGAAGCGCGTAACTGGAATGCTGAAATTTCAGCCCGTATCATTGTAATTGACGTTGAACCTGCTGAGGTGGATACTTACTTCCAGCCAGAACGTGAGTTGATTGGTAATGTTGAAGCAACTTTAGATTTGCTCTTGCCAGCTATTCAAGGTTATAAATTACCTGAAGGATCGGTTGAATACCTTAAAGGATTGAAGAATAACGTTGTTGATGATGTTAAGTTTGATCGCCGACTTGAAGAAGGAAAGGTACATCCGCTAGATTTGATTGAAGTTTTGCAAGACCAAACCAAAGATGATATGACAGTCACCGTTGACGTTGGTAGTCACTATATTTGGATGGCCCGCTATTTCAAATCTTATGAACCACGTCATTTGCTTTTCTCAAATGGGATGCAAACTTTAGGGGTTGCTCTTCCGTGGGCCATCTCTGCAGCTTTGGTTCGTCCTAAGACAAAAGTCATTTCTGTTTCTGGTGACGGTGGTTTCCTCTTCTCAGCACAAGAATTGGAAACGGCAGTTCGTTTGAAATTGCCAATTGTTCATATTATCTGGAACGATGGTCATTACAATATGGTGGAATTCCAGGAAGAAATGAAGTACGGTCGTTCATCTGGGGTTGACTTTGGTCCAGTTGATTTTGTAAAATATGCTGAGAGCTTTGGAGCAAAAGGATATCGTGCAACAAGTAAGGAAGAGTTTGCTAGCTTGCTTCAAGAAGCCTTGGTTCAAGCTGTAGATGGACCAGTCCTTATTGATGTTCCAATTGATTATAAAGATAATATTAAACTTGGCGAAACTATCTTGCCAGATGAATTTTACTAAGAAGAGGGTGTAGACATGTCTGAAGCCATAAAATTATTTCAATATAATACCTTGGGAGCCTTGATGGCTGGGCTTTATGGAGGTACTTTAACAGTTGGTGAATTGTTGGAGCATGGAGACTTGGGCCTCGGAACATTAGATTCTATCGATGGTGAGTTGATTGTTCTTGACGGTAAAGCCTATCAAGCCAAAGGGTCTGAGGGTAAGGTCGAAGTGGTAGAAGTTTCTCCTGATGAAAAAGTACCTTATGCAGCAGTCGTACCTCACCAAGCTGAAGTTATATTCCGTCAACGTTATGAAATGACTGATAAAGAGCTTGAGGATCGTATTGAATCTTATTATGATGGGGTTAACCTCTTCCGTTCTATCAAAATCAAAGGTCATTTTAAACATATGCACGTGCGTATGATTCCAAAATCAAATGCCGATATTAAGTTTGCGGATGTTGCCACACGCCAACCTGAGTACGAGGTAGATAATATTTCAGGTACTATCGTTGGTATTTGGACGCCAGAAATGTTCCATGGTGTGAGTGTTGCAGGGTATCACCTCCATTTTATTTCAGACGACTTGACGTTTGGTGGTCACGTTATGGACTTTGTTATTGAAAATGGTATTATCGAAGTTGGCCCAGTTGACCAACTCGACCAACGTTTCCCAGTTCAAGACCGTCAGTATCTTTTTGCAAAATTCAATGTTGATGAGATGCGTGAAGATATTACTAAGGCTGAATAAAATTTTTTAAGACATCAAAAATCACAGAAAGGACTTTCCTAGATAATTAGGGAAGTTTTTTTGTTTTTACAGTTACTTCTATATCGAAATAGTTGACAAATGTAACGCCGAGAGTTACAATTATGGGTGTAAAGTTCGATATAGAAGAAAAAGGAGACGAAATGGACAAGATGTTAGGGGGCTACCAAGCTCTACAGATTCGTTTGTTGAATGGGCGTATCTTTCAAAAACTCTTGAGCAAGGAACCAGATGCTCAATACAGAAGTGAACAAGGGAAAATTTTAACAGTGCTTTGGCAAAAGGAAGATGGCCGAGCAACTGCGACAGATATCGCCCTTGCGACGGGTCTAGCCAATAATACATTGACCAGTATGGTTAAGAAATTGAAAGAACAAGGCTTAGTTACGATTCAACATTGTACGCAGGATAAAAGGAAAAAATATATTTCTTTGACAGATCTCGGTTGGGCGCAAAAAGAAATTGGAGACCGTGTCAGTGAAGAGTTAGGTGAGATTTTTTACCAAGGATTTTCTGATCAAGAAATTCAAGAATTTGAAGCCTATCAAGAGCGTATTATCACAAATCTAAAAGTTAAAGAAAATGACATGTAGGGAAAGGAAGTAACAGTTATGATTGGTATTACAGGTGTAACAGGGAAATTAGGTTCTTATGTGGCTGATCTTATAGCTCAGAAAGGAATCGCTTCAGTTCATCTAGCAAGAAGTCCAGAGCGTGCAACAGTCTATGCATCAGCGGAAATCCGTAAGATGGTATATTCCAATACTCTAGAGGTGGTTGAGGCCTTGAAGGGGATCGATATCTTGTTGATGGTTTCTGCTAGAGAAAATCCAGAGCGTGTTAAGGAACACAAGGACTTTTTAGATGCTGCAAAGCTAGCAGGGGTAGAGCATATCGTCTATACCTCATTTTATGGGGCAGATGAAAAGGCAATTTTCACCTTGTCTCGAGATCATGCCCAGACGGAAGCCTATATCAAGGAGTTAGGGTTCACCTATACTTTTTTGAGAGATAATTTTTACTTGGACTTCCTGATTGATATTGCGCTTGAAAATGGAGAGATTCGTGGTCCGGCAGGCAGTGGCTTTGTGTCAGCTGTTGCCCGTAAGGACACATCTAGGGTTGCAGCAGAGATTCTTTTAAATCCTAAGGAGTGGGAAAATCAAAGCTTGAATCTTACAGGGCCAGAGGATCTTTCTATGCAAGAAATCGTAGCGCTACTCTCAAAAGAGACCAGTAACGCCATCACATATGTAGATGAATCAGTCGAAGAAGCCTATGAGTCACGAAAAAAATGGTCAGCACAAACTTGGGAGTACGATGCCTGGGTCAGCACCTATACAGCGATTAAAGCTGGCGAACAGGCTGGGGTTTCAACAGATATTGAAAAAGTCCTAGGGCATCCGGCAAGTAGCCTATTGGATACTCTTAGAGATAGAAAGCTTATTGAGGAAAAAAATGATTGAATACAAAAATGTAGCCTTACGCTACACTGAAAAAGATGTCCTTAGAGATGTCAATCTCCGCATTGAAAATGGAGAATTTATGGTTCTTGTGGGACCTTCAGGATCTGGAAAGACCACCATGATCAAGATGATTAACCGTCTTTTGGAGCCGACAGATGGCAATATCTATATGGATGGAAAACGCATCAAGGACTATGATGAACGAGAGTTACGTCTCAGTACAGGCTATGTCCTTCAAGCCATTGCCCTATTTCCTAACTTGACAGTTGAGGAAAATATTGCTCTCATTCCTGAAATGAAGGGCTGGACTAAAGAACAAATTACTTCTAAAACAGAAGAACTCTTGGATAAGGTTGGCCTACCTGCTGCAGAGTATGCAAAGCGCATGCCTAGTGAATTATCTGGTGGAGAGCAACAGCGGATTGGCATTGTACGAGCTATCATTGGGGAACCAAAGATTCTATTGATGGATGAGCCTTTTTCAGCCTTGGATGCCATCTCTCGCAAGCAGTTGCAAGAATTGACCAAGGCCTTACATAAAGAATTCGGTATGACGACCATCTTCGTAACACATGATACGGATGAGGCCTTAAAATTAGGAGATCGAATTGCAGTTTTGCAGGATGGAGAAATTCGCCAGGTTGCAGAACCTGAAACAATTTTACAAGCGCCTGCGACAGACTTTGTAGCAAACTTGTTTGGAGGTAGCCTTCATGTCTAATTTGATTTCAACTTTTCAAGAACGTTTTGGGGACTGGGTCGCTGCACTGGGACAACATTTGCAACTGTCATTACTGACCTTGCTCCTTGCTATTTTTCTAGCTGTCCCATTAGCAATTTATTTAAGTACACGAAAGAGAGTTAGCAACTGGGTCCTACAGTTAGCTGGAGTCTTTCAAACCATCCCTTCCATGGCACTTCTGGGACTCTTTATCCCTATTATGGGAATTGGAACACTTCCTGCTTTAACAGCTCTAGTCATTTATGCGATATTCCCCATTTTGCAAAATACCATTACAGGATTACGTGGGATTGACCCAAGCCTCGAAGAAGCAGGGGTCGCCTTCGGGATGACCAAGTGGGAGCGACTCAAGAAGTTTGAGATCCCCTTGGCCATGCCCGTCATCATGTCTGGGATTCGGACAGCAGCTGTGATGATTATCGGGACGGCTACCCTAGCTGCCTTGATTGGGGCTGGAGGACTTGGTTCATTTATCCTTTTGGGGATTGATCGCAATAATGCCAGTCTGATTTTGATCGGTGCCCTGTCTTCTGCCTTCTTAGCCATCGCCTTTAACCTTCTTCTCAAATGGATGGAAAAGGCCAAATTGCGGACCATCTTTGCGGCTTTTGCGGTAATGGTTATCGGATTGGGAGTTTCTTATACGCCAAGTCTTCTTTCCAAACCGGAAAAAGAAAACCTGGTCATTGCTGGGAAGTTGGGTCCTGAACCGGAAATTATAGCCAATATGTATAAGATTTTGATCGAAGAAAACACGGACATGACAGTGACTGTTAAACCAAATTTTGGCAAGACCACTTTCCTCTATGAAGCTCTGAAAAAAGGGGATATTGCTATCTATCCAGAGTTTACAGGGACCGTGACTGAAAGTCTCCTCAAGCCGGCGCCACAAGTCGACCATGATCCAGAAGCCGTCTACAAAGCAGCTCGAGATGGAATCAAGAAACAAGACAACCTGGCCTTGCTCAAACCCATGGCTTATCAAAATACCTATGCTGTCGCAGTGCCTAAGAAAATTGCCCAAGAGTATGGACTCAAGACCATTTCAGATTTGAAAAAGGTGGAAGGACAACTCAAGGCAGGATTTACGCTAGAGTTTAATGATCGAGAGGATGGGAACAAGGGCTTGCAGAAAGTTTACGGACTCCATCTACAAGTATCCACCATGGAGCCAGCCCTTCGATACCAGGCTATCCAGTCTGGTGAAATCCAGATAACAGATGCCTACTCAACGGATGCCGAGCTTGCTCGCTATGACCTTGTGGCCCTAGAGGATGACAAACAACTCTTCCCACCTTATCAAGGAGCACCCCTTATGAAAGAAGCTTTTCTTAAGAAACATCCAGAATTGGAAGGCATTCTAAACAAGTTAGCTGGTAAAATCACAGAAAAGCAAATGAGTCAGATGAACTACCAAGTGGGAGTAGAAGGTAAACCGGCTGATCAAGTAGCTCATGGCTTTTTGGTAAAAGAAGGGTTTGTAAAGAACTAATGAAAAATTTGCACAAAAAGTAACTTATTCAATTAACTTTTTTAGTTACATTTGTCTGTTTTCTATCCTATTTTCAGATATAATAAAGGTAACAAATTAAGGAGCCCTTCATGCCAATTAGTCAATATACCATTCCACAATTTATTGTCGATGCTTTTACAGATACTGTTTTTAAGGGGAACCCAGCGGCTGTTTGTCTTCTGGACGAATGGTTGTCAGATACTACCTTACAGAATATCGCTAAAGAAAACAATCTTTCTGAGACAGCTTTTACGGTTAAAGATGGCGACCACTACGAATTACGTTGGTTTACTCCCGGTGGAGAAATCGATTTGTGTGGTCATGCTACTTTAGCGACTGCCTTCGTTCTCTTTCAATTTATCGAAGTGGATGTAGAAAGACTAATTTTTACAACACAGAGTGGAGAACTTTTAGTCAGTAAAAAAGATGACTACTATGAGCTGAATTTTCCATCATACACTATGCATCAAGTAGTTGTCACAAGTGAGATGGAAGAAGCAATCGGGGTCCGTCCACTTGAAGCATGGCTTGGAAGAGATCTAGTCTGTATCTTGCCACATGAAAACGATGTCATTAATGCAAGTCCAGATTTTGATAAAGTAAAAGCTTTAGATGGCCTTCTCCTGAATATCACCGCGAGAGGAAGCAAGTATGATACTGTGACACGAAGTTTCGCTCCAAAATTATCAGTCAAGGAAGATCCAGTCTGTGGCTCAGGACACTGTCATGTCATTCCTTTGTGGGCTAATAAGTTGGCACAAGCAGAATTTAGGGCCTACCAAGCCTCTGAAAGGAGTGGACTCCTCCTTTGTCGTATAGAGGGAGATAGGATTTACCTTGCAGGTAAGGCTTCCCTTTATAGCCGTGGTGAAATATATATCATGGACTAAATTTCGATCAATGACAACAGCTTAGAAATATTAGTGATAGCAATTAAAACAAAATCCCAATCAAAGATGTCTAGCTCAGCTAGGCATTTTAAATTTTTTCATATTTTTTGAAGAATTTTCAGAAAAAACTTGACAATTTTGAAAATAAGCGTATGATAGGAGTGTGAACTTTGAAATAGTAATTTTACTATATTAATCTATGTCGACTATGGTTGATTTGTGAAAAGACTAAATAGTTCTATTAACTATTCTTTAGAGCGTTGCGTCCGAAAGTCATTCCTGACACGGCTCTTTAAAAACAAAAGGAGAAGATTATGAAAACAGAACCGATTCATCGTACCAGTATGTGGAAATTTAAGTTAAGTGCTGCCACCATGACTTTGATTCCCGCTGCCGTGGGGATTAACTATGTTGCCAAAGCCTTGGCGGAGGGGTTAAAGTTGCCCGTTTGGCTGGGGTCTTTGGGAACCTTTCTTGCTAGCATGTTGGCTGGGCCGGTTGCCGGTGCCATCAGTGGTTTCATCAACAACGTGATCTATGGGCTGACCTTATCGCCAATTTCAACCGTGTATGCGATTACCAGCATCGGAATTGGGATTGCTGTTGGAGTTTTGCACGCCAATGGGTGGTTCTCGTCAGCGCGACGAGTATTTGTTTCTGCTATTATTATTGCCTTCGTTTCAGCTGTCATTTCAACGCCACTCAACATCATCTTTTGGGGTGGTCAGACCGGTATCGCTTGGGGTGACTCATTGTTTGCGGTAATGGTCGCCAATCATGCACCAGTGTGGCTGGCCTCATTTACCGATGAGTTTGTCTTGGATATTTTGGATAAAGTCTGCGTGGCCTACCTGGCATTCTTCATCTATCGTCAGCTGCCGAAGCGGATGGTGCACTTCTTTAGCGATGATAAATGATGACTGATCAAACATTTATTTCTGGAGCGCCACGGGTCAAGCTCAAGTGGTACCAGGTGATCGATCCGATTACTAAGCTCTTGTTCATCTTGGACATGACGTTGTTGAGCTTTGCCAGTATGAATTTATTGCTTCAGGCCGGATTAATTCTTGCCGCAACACTGCTATTGTTATTTTCCAAATTGAGTTCTACCATCTTTAAGGCGCTGGGATTCAGCCTGTTTCTGATTTGCACCATGCTGATCATCCAAGGGCTATTTTACAGTCGGAATCAAACTGTGCTGTTTTCTGTGCTTGGGGTGTCGTTCTACAAAGAAGGCCTGATTTACGCCACCACTCTGGGTTGTCGAGTATTGGTGATTATTTTGACAAGTGGCTTTTTTATGGTGACCACGAGTATTTCAGAAAACGCGGCCTATTTGGAACTGTCCGGATTGTCTTATAAAACCGTCTACGTTCTGATGTCGGTGTGTTATATTTTGCCGGAAATGATGCGCAATATGCGGAAAATCCAGCAGGCACAAAAAGTTCGCGGAACCAATCCGCAAAAAACGTTGATTCAGAAATTAAAGTCAGTCCTGCCGGTTCTAATTCCATTGGTGATTAAGACCTTGGATCAATCGATGGCGCGGTCGATTTCGCTCCAACTGAGAGGTTTTGATAATCCCAACCGGACTGTCAGAACCTCCCAGCGCGTGTATCGCCTGTCGCGGACGCTGCACATTGGTCTGACTGGATTGGCAATTTTATTGATTGGGTGGAAGATATGGAAGAAGATAAACGGATTGTAATTGAAAATTTGACCACCCGTTATCCGGGTACTGAGCAACCACAACTGCGTCAGATTAACGCGGGGGTTCATACCGGCCAGGTGGTTGGGATTATCGGGAATAGCCACTCCGGCAAATCGACTTTGTGCCGTGTGCTGGCAGGGGTCATTCCCAAAATTGTGTCTGCTGAGATTGAGGGCGATTGGCACATGTTTGGCCAGCGAGTGTCCGACAATTGGCACGTTTATAATGCCATGAATGGAGTTGTACTGCAAAATCCAGCTGGCCAACTAAGTGGGTTGGCAGACACGGTTGCCGATGAAATCGCCTTTGACTTGATTAATCAGGGAATGGCTGAAGGACTGATTCAAAAACGGGTTGAAGAAGTTGCCACGCAAATGGGGTTGATTGAACAGCTGAATTTGCGTCCCGAGAGCCTTTCCGGTGGTCAGAGCCAGCGGTTGGCAATTGCCACGGCGATTGCGGCTAACCCGGCTGTTTTGATTATGGATGATCCGACCAGTCAGATGGATCCCCTTGGCCGCCGACAATTTTTCCAATGGCTGGCCCAAGTCAAAGAGACGACTGTCTTCATTGTCACTAGTGAAATTGACGATTTGTGCGAAGTCGCCGACGTTGTTTGGGTGCTGCACGAGGGTCAAATGGTAGCCCAGGGCAGGCCAGGTGAGGTATTTAATCATTTGGCAGCTGACTGGCAGATTCCAGCCCCGACAATCCAGCAACTTGCTCAAAAAATGGATTGGCACTTGGCTGATGGCCGGTATCCGGTGAATGACGCTGATCTGAAGGAGGTTCGTTATGTCCACAATTGAACTGAACCACCTGACGTTCACTTATCCGGAACGGTCCTTTAGCTTGGAGGTTGAAGACAAACACTTCGCCGATCCGATGGTGGCGATTGTCGGCCAAAATGGTGCCGGCAAATCAACGCTCTTCAAATTGTTGACGGGCTTGCTGACACCACAAACCGGTGTGATTAAGATCGATGGAGAAAATTTTAATGATCTTAAACCAGTCGAAAAGTTACTGAAGGTTGGGATTACTTTTCAGAATCCTGACGATCAGCTTTTCAACCCGACCGTTCAACGAGAGGTGGAGTGGAGTGTCGCGCAGGTCATGGATGACCACGACACGATTACGAGGCGGGCTTTAGCGGCTCTAAAAAGAGTTGGCTTGGATGATAAAACAGCTGAAAGTCCATATGACCTGTCATTGTCGGAACGCAAGCTGTTGAGCGTTGCCACAGTTTTGGCAGTGGATCCGGCGATTTATTTATTTGATGAGCCGATGATGTCGCTTGATTGGGAAAGCCGGCGCAAGTTGACCGCAATTTTCCATGAGTTGGCTGATTCGGGCCACCAAGTTGTGACCATCACCCATGACATGGATTGGGTCGCCGCCGAGTTTGAGTCGGTATATGTTATGGAACACGGGAAGTTTGGCTTCGCCGGCAGTCCACGGGAATTGTTCAGCGATCACGAACTTGTCCAGCGAGTGGGATTACTACCACCGCGGATTATGGACATAGCGGAGTCGCTGGGTGATTCACAGACATATTTATCGGTTAATGATTATTGCCAGAAAAATCGAGATGTATAGAAAAAGTCACCTCTGCGGGTTTTCCAGGTTGAAGGATTAACTTCAGCTTCTGGCAAGAACTCGGCTCTTTGTCAACTGTAGTGGGTGACGAAAAGCTAACATCTAGAGAGGACCTGATAGGTCTTCTCTTTTTTTATGTTCAG
>OBUN01000185.1_pt1 | contig 25649 bp, 21 predicted proteins | sample 1475851 | NCBI WGS metagenome assembly OBUN01 (sample SAMEA2579932, study PRJEB22360) | human gut metagenome | reverse complement strand
TTATCCCGTGGCGTCATTAACGACAGGCTTCCTGTCGCGCCACTGACCGATGCATTCGCCAGCGTACCTGCGTAGACGATTGCTGTCCCGCCAGCAACCTGGAGATCTTCTGCCCGGGCCAGAGCCTGAAACTCATCTTTTGACCGCCCAAGGGTATATTGCCCACCAGAGTTAACCTTTGTGGCGGAGTCCTGACCCAGGTTTTGCATTGCACCACCCTTGTCAACCGTGGAGTCACGGGCTTCGGTACCTGCTAATACCAATAAATTACCGCCATTTTCCAGCAACATATTGGTCGCTAAATTGCTGGCAATGGAAAAGGTGCCGTACTGGTGCGTACCGCTGATTTCAATACCGTTAGCCGTGCTCGTGTGGAGAGCGGCACCGCTGTTCTGGACGATATCTGTCGCTTTGCCATTATCGTTGACTGTCAGCGTTCCGCCTTCATTGATCGTTGTTTTTATTGCCTCTCCGTTAGCTGAAACTGTTTGTATTCCGCCGTCGTTAATTGTTGTCTCATTTGCCACACCCTCGACGATTTGTTCACCGCCAGTGAGCGTCGTGCCTGTCGCAGTGGCTTTTGTTTTGACGATCTCCCGACCGCCCGCATTGACCTGTGTTTTGGCGGAAGTGGTGTCTGACTCCACGGTTAACACGCCGCCATTTGTCAGCAGGATATTGTTCGCCGCACCCTGCTCGATGCTGAACGCGACGCCATCAGCGCGTGTCCCTGTGACCCGCGTCGCCCTGGTGGTTGCAACCAACGCGCCCTGACTACTCTGCTGTATCCCCGTTGCGCTGCCTTTCTCCCGCACATCGAGTATGCCGCCATTGTTAAGTCTGGTGGTATATGCTACGGCCTCCTCGTGGACAATCAGCTTACCGCCAGCATCAACGATGGTATCTACCGCCGAGGTTTGAGCTACGACCGTCAGTTGGCCGGTATTTTCCAGCACAACATGCTCAGCCCTGCCTCCGGTAATAGTGAAGTGAGATGACCTCTGGTATCCATCAATATCAGTCCCCGCGCCCGTATTGGCAACTAAAGCGCTCCCCGTGTCCAGGTAAACCCCATGTGCGATACCGCCGGTATCGACAATCAGCGTGCCTCCGGCGCGAATATTGCTGCCAGTTGCCGTACCTCCTTTCTCAACAACCTGCTTGCTCCCGGAAGAGATATTTGTTGTGTCAGCTTTCCCGCCGCTCTTGATATTTTGCGTGCCACTGTTGATATTGGTTCCCGTAGCAATACCATGATTATAAATATTCTGTGTACCGCCATTAATTATGGTATTAGTCGCGTTCCCGGCAACATCCATGGCCCCGCCGTTATCTATTCGGGTCGCATCAGCTTTAGCATTCGTTAAAACTGACATTGTTCCTTTATCGTTAATTATCGTCCCTGTAGAAATTCCTCCCTCACTAATTGTCTGGCTGCCACCGTTAATGACTGTATTATTAGCCTGCCCCTGATAAGAGCCATGACCAGATACCTCTTGATGTCCACCAGTATCAATAACACTTCCATTAGAAATCCCGCCATATACCTCCTGATTGCCGTGATTGATGATATGAGCATTATTTGTTGTACCTCGTTCATCTACTCTTTGGCTGCCGTCTACAGTCTCATCATTTACAACGCCAATAACATTAGAAGTGAAGGCCGTCATCCCAGGCGGGGCATATATCATGGCAGCTATCAATAAGGAAAGTACTGAGCGGTGAAAATAATAGCGACTGATTCTGTTCATAAATTTCATCCTCTGAAAAATGAATACTGAGTAGCGTCTAAGTAACCTAAGCTCGGCTGCAACATCAGCCCGCAGGCACCAGACCAGGGGATTCATCCTGAAGAGACAGCGCAGGTGTATTGTGTTCACCGCTCACCAAAGACATCATGATGAAATGATGATATCCCGCATAAGAAAGAGGCATTTTTTAAACGCAATGCGCTGAAGTGTAGTTGGATAAAAAATCACTCTTTTCAGATAATACTGTCGTACGCTTATCTTTCGAAAATGAGGCCGTCGGCAAAATAAAATGACTAATGTAATCGTTGCTGATGAATATCTTCTGCTCACATAAAAATCACACAATAATATTGATAAATCAGATTATCTTACCTTTACAACATTGTATTAACAGTCAATGACAATTCTTGAATAAAAATATTGTCAATCAATGAGTTATTTCTCATTTGAGATTATTCTCATTCCCGTAAAAAACATAATTCCTATCATCACAGTCACGCTCATTTTGAATTATCTGAATAATAGCGAGCGTTCTTTAGTTAAGCAGATCTTAATTGAAGACGAAATTATTGTGTGTGCAACTTACTTAATACCGGACATCTAAGTTGAAGAAAAAAATACTTGCCTTCGGGCTTATCTCAGCATTGTTCTGCTCCACGCCAGCGATGGCGGATATGAATCGCACCACGAAAGGTGCATTGCTAGGCGCAGGCGTTGGTTTACTTACTGGCAATGGTGTTAATGGCGTACTGAAAGGTGCAGCTGTTGGCGCTGGTGTTGGTGCAGTAACAGAAAAAGGCCGCGACGGTAAAAATGCGCGTAAAGGTGCAAAAGTGGGTGCCGCCGTTGGTGCTGTCACTGGCGTTCTGACCGGCAATGGCCTCGAAGGGGCGATTAAAGGTGCCGTGATTGGCGGTACGGGTGGTGCAATTCTGGGTAAAATGAAATAAGGAATGATGATGAAAAAATTTGCTTTACTGGCGGGTCTGTTTGTTTTCGCACCAATGACCTGGGCGCAGGACTACAATATTAAAAACGGTTTGCCGTCAGAAACCTATATTACTTGCGCAGAAGCCAACGAAATGGCAAAAACTGACAGCGCACAGGTTGCAGAAATTGTTGCGGTAATGGGTAATGCCAGCGTTGCCAGCCGTGATTTAAAAATTGAGCAATCTCCGGAACTGAGCGCCAAAGTGGTAGAAAAACTGAATCAGGTTTGCGCTAAAGACCCGCAAATGCTGTTGATCACGGCAATTGATGACACTATGCGTGCTATCGGCAAAAAATAATATTTAATATGTTACCGCGTCGATGAATTCGACGCGGTATTTTAGCTAACGGGGATCAGAACTTATATTTCAGGCCCACCATCATTGCGGTGTCATTGTAGCCATTATCACCCAGCTGCACGCCCACATTACCCCAGACGCTGGCCGCCGGATTCAGATTGCCATTTACGCCAAGTTTAATTTCCCCCAGATTACGCGCCCCGTCTTGTTCAACTTTCACACCGTTCATTGAGACAGCAAAATCTTTACTGTTATGGATCCAGTTCATTTCAACAAAAGGTTCAAAGTCGTCACCGTGCGGACCGCTGTTTTTCTCCTGAGTACGAATAAAGGTGCGGAAGCCGAGTCGGGTCTGGATGTTGTTATTTGCGTCATTCTCAATACGTGAGCCATTGGCTTCCGTGTGCGCATTATGATCGACGCCCATCCAGATAGCCTGTGCCTGTGGCTGGAAGATCCACGTATATTTCGCCGCTTCCAGACCAAAGGATTTATTCAGGGCAAAACCGTAACCCGCTTCCAGCGAGACGGTTGCACCTTTCGCGCTATAGGATTCATAGGCTAACTCATCCCCTTTCACCGAGTTTTTAAACCAGCTATATTGCGCCCAGGCGTCAATGTATGCGCCTTTTTTACTGATGTCATCGGCAAACCAGGTGGTATACAGCCCTGCGCTATAGCCTCTGACACTCCCTTTCGAACGATAATCCGACACGCTGGAATGAGTTGAGTTGTAGTCGCGGGCATAACCAGCCAACACTCCCAAACGCCAACTGTCACTGTCGGTAAAACCACCGGTTAACAGATCCGCCCCTAACTGCGAGACGTAGCGATGCGAGGTCGTTCTCAACTGTCCGTTGCTGTCACGCCAGGCATTATGCCCGCCAATTTGTCGTAGCCAAAGTCGGTTTGAACGCTCCTGTTCAGTTACAGGATCGATGTAGCGCGTTTCACCTACACGATCGTTCAGACGCATAACAAAAAGAGTGTTAGCGGCTGCCAGGTTGGCGACGTAACTTCCAGCTTCGGGGCGCAGAACGGGAGTAGGCGCAACAGTAGGCGCTGAACTTCCTCCGGAGTTTGTTTCACCGCCGCTCGTTGCCTGGAAGTTAGTTAGATACCAGTTTTTATTGGTCGCTTCGGTATTACCTCGGGTTAATGAATATTCGTAGGCACCGGCGAAAATCCTCGAATCCTTAATAAATTCCCCATTTGATTCCCCCTCAACGCTGATAATCTCTATCCCATTTAACGTGTAAGCCCCGCTGCCTCCTGCATTGGTAACTTTAACTCGGGTTGTTCCGGAGGTATTTCCATTAATAACGACTTTATCCGTAGCTGAATTATCATCACCCAATTCAGTTCTGAGATGCAATACGCCATTATTACCAACGTAATTTTCAGTTATTGTTAACCTTGTTGGTTCGAAATCCTTTCCATCTGCCCGGGAAATATAGACCGTACTATTGTCAACCGTGAGCTTGCTCACCGTTGAGTCAGCTTTAATATCCCAGGTACTATTATCTGAAAGCGACAGATAGGTATGAGTGCTATCATCTGTTGAAAGATTGGCTGAACCCGTTATTTTTGAATTAGATGCATCGATGGACAAATGACCTTTAATATTATTGATAAAAACATCTGCAGCCGATGATACCTCACTATCCGTAATGGTCACGTTACTCGTCTCATTTTTATTGTAGAGGATTTCATTTACTGACCGTAGTGAGCTACCAGATAAAATATCTACCGTTGCTTCCTGACCATTTATGGAAGACTCCAGCACAATTCCAGCCCCCTGATGCGCGACTGCAGATGTATTTTTCAGCGTCACCTTGCCGCCATTATAAATTTTAGCAATCGCGGCGTCAGGACCCGTTGTATGAATTTCTCCCTGGTTAAATGAAACTGTCCTCTGGCGAGCAGCGATGGCATGAGCATTGTCCCCATGCGTGGTAATATCAACATCGGTTAATGTAACGCTGGCATTGGTATAATCAAGCTTGTCATCAGCCTTGACGACAGTGCCATTAGCGTACGCGGCATAACTTTCTGTTCCGTGGGTTGTTATCTCCCCTTTTGCCATATCCAGTTTTGCTATGGCGTTATTTTCATTACTTCCTGTATCGGCAGTACTTTCTTCATCAAGAGAAGATACACACGCACGCGCGCTTCCGGGAGATGCACACGCAAGAACGCCGACTGCGTGATTACCCGCAGTAACAATAAAAGTATTATTTCCGTCAGAAAAAGAGGGGGTAACCGAACCGTCAGAGTTGACTCTTATTATGGTATCAGTATTCAGGTTTCCATCAACTTGACTTAACAAACCAACAGAATAATCTCCCGTCGTGACAATCGTATTATTACCCCGCAAAGTGACAGCACCGCCATATTCACTTACGACTGCGCTAGCTGTATATACTTTGCTTAGAGGACTATTGTCAGAAGGATATAAACCGCCCGTTGTTACAATGACGCCATTGTTAATGGTTAAATTGCTACCCTCTCCTGCAACAGATACACCGTAACTTCCATTACCCGTTGTTATAACTAGCGCATTATCAATATCTTTTACTTCTCCATCTTTTATTGCCACAGCATGTTTATGTTCCTCGTGCTGAATAAACTGATCAGCATATGCATTACCCACCGCCAAAGCAATAAGTCCTAAACTAAACCCGGGGAGTTTTTTCAGTTTCATAGATTAACCATCCATTCATTGGATTAACAAACATTCCTGGTCAAATAACCTATGCGTTCAGATTATCAAAACGTAGGGTAAAGACAAAAACAAAAGCACAAAAAATTTAAATAGATAAACAGCGACAATATATAAATGATAAATAAGTCGGCATTATCATTTTTCACCTTATTTTCATGACATTGATCACTTTGAGGTGACGATTTTGTTTAACAAATAACTCTTCGACATCACAATCATTGATAGTTGCCATAGAAATTATTTCGATGATATATAAAACCAACTATGATAACACCAGGGTTGACAACTATTTGCGCAATAATTCCTTTCCTTCAATGATCCAGGCGTTCACTGTCAGCACCCCATTCAGCCGCATACTGACAGTGAGAAACTGAAAGATTATTGCTGATCCCTGTGGCTGACGAGTCTTTCCCTTAATCGATTAACCAGATTGATCGCCAGCCAAACAAGGGCATTAAGCAAATTTATCGTCACAAGCACTTCTCCCAGCCCGGTACTGGGTTTTGCAATAAGAATGACCAGGAGGGTGATCAGCATAAATGCAATGGAAAAGATGATATAGAGAGTGAAATAATCCAGATTATTACTATTGTTCATGCTACTAATGGCAATCCTGTCAAAACTTTCAAACAATTATAGCAAACAAAATAATGAACAATAGTAACAAGAGGCAACGAGCTAATTAGCTGTCTATAATTACACCGCACCATGGCCTTACTGATCGATTTTCACTCAACCACAACCTTCACCTTCGGTTTAGAAAGGATAATTTTGACCAAGTCGATGTATGTTACCGGTTTATAGAAATAATAACCCTGCTGAAATGTGATATTATTTTGATTCAGATAGTCAAGTTGTTCTTTCGTTTCGACACCTTCAGCGACGATACTGATCGAAAGTTTACGCGCCAGATCCAATACACAATCCAGAATCCGAGTTGATTCTGGGTCTGCGTTTACGCGGCCAACGAAACTGTGATCAATTTTGATATAATCAATATGCAGGTCATGCAGATAAGAAAGCCCTGAGTAGCCAGTACCGAAATCATCCAGCGCGATGACAAAACCATTTTCATGCAGAATGTTCAACCGCTGAACCAGACTTTCATCAACATTTAATGGCTCACGCTCGGTAACTTCCAGAACGAGGTTTAAATCGCGGCGGGTAAAACTGTCACGGTAATTTAAGCACTCGTCGACAAACGTCGGCGAAATAATATGCGAGGCGCTAAAATTAATTCCAATATGAAAACCTTCCGGCAATTTACTCGCGATAGCGTTCATCTGTCTGGCAACCTGATTCATCAGGCTTCGCGTAAGCGGAACGATTAATCCGGATTTTTCAGCAAGTGGAATAAATGCCGCGGGTGATATATATCCACCGTGAGGTTGTTTCCAGCGGGCTAACACCTCAACTCCCCGCAATGTCCCTTCCCGACCATTTACCACAGGTTGGTAAAAAGGGACGATCTCCCCATTATTTATTGCCCGTCGCAGGATCTCTTCAGGCGTTGCGCTTTTATTGAAATATCTATCAAGCAGGAAGGCAGCGGCGCAGGCGATTAACAGAATAAATATCAAAATCCCAAAGCCTTTATCGATAAGTCTGTAGAAGCTAAAGAGTGGCGGCGGGTTAAAGATAATAGTGAAATGATATTTTGTGGAATGAACCTTCTCGGTATAGGGATAATGTCCATTAAGCGTCATCACATCACCCGTTGGTCCAATAATGTCATCCGCCACGCGTAATACATACCTTACCCCTTTCAAGGGTACATTAAGCGCCCCGCGAATATACTGATCACTTATCGTAACCAAAATGCGCGTATCTGCAAATTGGCTCTGATAGAGCATGATAGGTAATCTATTAACGGTGTCGATTGCCGGAGCCAACAGTAAATTACTGTCCGGGAAAACAGGAATACGAGACAGCAGGACCCGATTCCCCGGTAAGGATGTACACCAGACCGTTCCCTGTTTGAGAATGATGATTGTGCGCAGGTGAGGTTTCAGAGCTGCTTCAGTGCCAAGCTGATATTGCTCCTCGAGGTCGCATTCCTTCCCGGCAATGTTAACCGCTGTTTGAGTCGCCTGTGACGCTTCTTCAAGTATATGATTGATATTGTTGGCGGCATATCTTGCTCCCGCCAGGTACTCTGCTTTTGCGGAATACCAGAGCTGGATGTTCAAAATAGCGACACCGGTTATAAACAAGCATATCGCAATGAGGATGGGTATGAGTGTATTGCGCATTCACTTGTCCCGGCCAAAGGGTTTAATACATAAAAATGACATTCATTCGCTCGCGCTGGCGTCTACAGAGAGCATGGTAGAGAGCATCACAAATATCCACGCCGAAGATAAAATTTTCTCCATCTTCATCTAACCTATTAATTATTAAGCATAATGTAGGCAGAATTAAACAAATTAGGCGGGATATCAGGCGTCAAGAATGGAAAACGAGCGCTCTCCATTCTTGTTGGCTCCCTGATATTGCGGATATATTAAGAAAGCATAACGCCTGAAATGCTCACTTTGCACCAGCATGGTGATACATCTGATCTTTATTCTAAAGCCTTCCACAAGTTTTAAGAGAGCACGGATTCCCTGTCATTAATAATGATATCCGTTAGTGTAGTCTTATGCATTTCAATGTACTGCAAGATTTGCAGATAGAGATCAGAAAGAATCACACTGGTTTCATCTTTTAAACGCAAGCGTAAAGCCTGATCAATAATATGACTATCAACATATCCATGCGTCATGAACACCTCCCTCTCGAGATTTTTAAACAACGCACATTGAAAAATAAATCTCTCTGGGATTGAATTATTCATGTCAGCCTCGTAGGAATAGTGACCCAATAAAATTATGCTGTGTATAGTCTAAAGCGACAGACAAAAATAAGATGACTGAGTTTTCTATAAACTTATACTTAATAATTAAAAGTTACATATCATCAGCTGTGTATCGCAACACGATTTCCAGTGTTTTTCTAATCACATCAGCTTTGAGAATATCACTTGTTGTTTCCAGAGAGTGTATCAGACTTAAGATAATATTTTTATTATTAACATTATCGCCTGAAAGCATTAAATTGGTCACAGCCTGCCCTAACACAGCTGACTCTTCTTCTAACAAATTACCTGAACTACGAAAGTAGCTTGATAACGCTTTATCAGTTATTGCATTATGAATTGTAGTATCTTCAAGCATGGTAACCTCTCATCTTACTTATGAAATTTTAATGTATTCTGTTTATTTTCTTACCATTGAACATACTTTTATTGTCAGCTATCGCTGTTCTTCTGTTTGGCTCTCCTGTATCACTGTTGCTAAAATCACGAATTATGCTGTCAATTAAATCTCGTCGGAAAGCATTTTCCTCAGCCGATTTCATTACGAGTAATTGCTTAATAAGAGTCTGTAACGAAAAATTTATCTTCATGCGCAGTATATGGAGCACCGCCTGGCCAGTAATTTCATATTTTGTACTTTCATTATCAGATGTCTTCATAACGACTTCATAGCTAACCTGTTAAATAATCAGGCTGTTGCATTATTCAAAAAGCAACCCAATTAGTGCATTATAATGTTTCTGTTCCTCTTCCCCTGTCGCTTGTTCCAGTCGGCATAGAAGTTTGGCACAAAGCGACTTTCGACTCAGATTACGTCCATCTTTCAAAATCTCAGTCACAATTTCCCCGAGAGTTTCCTGCTGAGTAGGCAAGTTAGCTTTTGCAAAGTAACGAGTGATTGCTCCCGCAGAATCTAAAGTCACTGAATTTTGATGCATGCTACGCCTCTGTTAAAAATGTTAATCAATGTTAAGTGAGGTAACAATAGCAAACTTGTACGAAATATGTGTACAGAATGATAAGTTAATTTTTTGCATTTAGTGCTAATACATATAAAACAACAGGTTATGATAAAAAATATTGCATCATTTAAATGACAACCTATACAATAATTTTCGCCAACTCATCTTCAACTTTTTCCATTTTTTATCAATGTAAAGAAACAGTTATGTTTTGGTATTAAAAGAAAGACACCGGAAGATATGTCTGTTACCGTCTTACTCTCGCCTCTCCCATTACCCTGGACAGTTAATGCTTACCACCCTTATTTATCGTAGCCATATACGTGACGACGAACCTGTCAAAAAAATCGAAGAAATGGTTTCGATAGCAAATCGCAGGAACATGCAGTCTGACGTAACAGGGATCTTACTGTTTAATGGTTCTCATTTTTTCCAGCTTCTGGAAGGTCCGGAAGAACAGGTTAAAATGATATATCGGGCTATATGCCAGGATCCACGGCACTATAATATTGTTGAGCTGCTGTGCGATTACGCGCCTGCTCGCCGTTTTGGCAAAGCGGGAATGGAATTATTTGATTTGCGCCTGCACGAGCGAGATGACGTTTTACAGGCCGTATTCGACAAAGGCACATCAAAATTTCAGCTAACTTATGATGACAGAGCGCTACAATTTTTTCGTACTTTTGTCCTTGCAACCGAACAAGCAACCTATTTCGAGATCCCTGCCGAAGACTCCTGGCTTTTTATCGCTGACGGATCTGATAAAGAACTTGATTCCTGTACCCTTTCACCAACTATAAACGACCACTTTGCCTTTCATCCTATTGTCGATCCCTTATCGCGGCGGATAATCGCTTTTGAAGCCATTGTGCAAAAAAATGAAGACAGCCCGTCAGCTATAGCGGTTGGGCAGCGTAAAGACGGGGAAATCTACAAAGCGGATCTCAAAAGTAAGGCGCTTGCATTCGCGATGGCACACGCACTTGACCTCGGTGATAAAATGATTTCAATCAATCTATTACCTATGACCCTGGTTAACGAACCTGACGCAGTCTCTTTTTTACTTGATGAAATAAAGGCCAATGCTCTGGTGCCTGAACAAATCATCGTTGAATTTACTGAAAGTGAAGTCATATCTCGGTTTGATGAGTTTGCAGAAGCGATTAAATCGCTTAAGGCTGCCGGTATCAGTGTAGCAATTGATCATTTTGGCGCAGGTTTTGCCGGTTTGTTACTCCTGTCACGCTTCCAGCCTGACAGAATTAAAATCAGTCAGGAATTGATTAACAATGTTCATAAAAGCGGGCCACGGCAGGCAATTATTCAGGCGATCATAAAATGCTGTACATCACTTGAAATTCAAGTCTCTGCTATGGGTGTGACAACACCAGAAGAGTGGATGTGGCTTGAATCTGCAGGAATTGAGATGTTTCAGGGAGATCTGTTTGCGAAAGCTAAATTGAATGGTATCCCTTCAGTTGCGTGGCCGGAGAAAAAATAATTTTCAGCACATTATTTCGTATGATTTCTGAAAATCATCGTGAAAATGAATACGTTATGTTTAAATTTAATCCACATTAAAAATAATGTTTCATTCAATTTAGCTGAAATCTTATTTATACTTTGTACAATTTTAGCGTATATTGTACAAAGTATTATTGGGTCGTGTACAGGCGACGGAGATTTATGACCGCAAGGAGGAAGTGTGGCTTATTACAGCATTGGTGATGTTGCCGAACGTTGCGGGATTAATCCTGTCACTCTCCGGGCCTGGCAACGCCGCTACGGTTTGTTAAAACCACAGCGCAGTGAAGGCGGACACCGACTCTTTGATGAAGAAGACATACAACGCATCGAAGAGATCAAGCGTTGGATAAGTAATGGCGTCCCTGTAGGCAAAGTTAAAGCATTACTGGAAACCACCAGCCAGGATACGGAAGATGACTGGAGCCGCCTGCAAGAAGAGATGATGTCAATTCTTCGTATGGCTAATCCTGCCAAACTACGCGCGAGAATTATTTCACTGGGTCGAGAGTACCCAGTAGATCAATTGATTAATCATGTTTACCTTCCTGTTCGCCAGCGTCTCGTGCTTGATCACAACACCTCCCGCATTATGAGCAGTATGTTTGACGGCGCATTAATTGAATACGCAGCAGCCTCGCTTTTCGAAATGCGCCGTAAGCCCGGTAAAGAAGCCATTCTGATGGCGTGGAATGTTGAAGAGAGAGCACGATTGTGGCTGGAAGCATGGCGTTTATCATTGTCAGGATGGCACATTTCTGTTCTTGCTGATCCCATTGAAGCGCCGCGCCCGGAACTGTTCCCAACGCAAACATTGATTGTCTGGACAGGCATGGCACCAACGAGAAGGCAAAACGAACTTTTACAACACTGGGGTGAGCAAGGTTATAAAGTCATCTTTCATGCCCCCTAATTTCACCTTTATCCCGCCCCTTAGACAGAATCTTATAATCTGAACCCACAATAGCGTTTGTACCGGAGCTGGTCCGTTGCAAAATGCTCACCGGGAGAATTCAGGTAATCCCCCTTTCACACTTTGTACATATCACAGCCAAAGGACAGACCAGATTGAAGTGGTAAAACCGATCGTGCACACTACGCAGTCTCACAACTAACAAGAGGTTATTATCCTGATGGATCAGGTTGTTGTTTTTCAAAAGATGTTTGAGCAAGTGAGAAAAGAGCAAAACTTCTCCTGGTTTTATTCAGAATTAAAACATCACCGCATTGCACATTACATTTATTATCTGGCTACGGATAATATCAGAATTATTACTCACGATGACACGGTTTTGTTATTAAGAGGAACCAGGAACCTGTTAAAAGTTAGTACGACCAAGAACCCTGCTAAAATAAAAGAGGCCGCATTGCTTCATATTTGCGGAAAATCAACATTTCGGGAATACTGTTCAACACTGGCAGGCGCGGGCGTTTTCCGGTGGGTTACTGATGTTAATCATAACAAACGCAGTTACTACGCCATTGATAATACGCTTTTATATATTGAAGATGTAGAAAACAATAAACCATTAATCTAGCTAAAGTTGGAAGCTTAAGAAATGCTTCATAATTCAGTAAGACATTAGCATAATGGAAATAAAAGTGCAGAGACTATCCCTATGGATGATAAATACTGTCTTTTTATTGCCACTCATAAATAATCACCAGGCCAATACTATCAAATTGATATTTGAAATGTGATTACTTGACTTTCTATACGTTATTTTATAACGGTTAGCAAATTTATAAAACCAACGGGCGTGCCATACGCCCGTTTCAATACTTAACGCACATGTGTTTTGGTTTAGTCATCATCCGGTTATATGTATTTTAGCCAGGAATGGGTTAAACCATTCCTATATAACTAAAAAATTGAAACCTTATTCTCATGTCATGCTTATATTCGTCATTATCGTTATATAAAAAGGCCAACCATAATGTTTAGCAAATTGGCACAAAGTAGTATAAAGGCTATGTTTTAATTACAGGATGTTCAGTCATTTGAATGTATAACATTTTAGCTAAACAAATCTAAAACGAAGTGAATAATCTAATATTTTCACTAAATCTCATTTTGTTTAATATCTATTGAGATTTCTTGCTTTAAATTTTGTTTTATATAAACAATGGTTTTAATTTTTGATTAATTTGTTTTTTGGGGAGTAATATACACATATGCAAAGTCAAGAAATAAACATCCTAATGAACCATATTAAATACCGTGGGATAAGACATAACAAATGAAGTGGATAGTAATTGACACGGTAATTCAACCTACATGCGGTATATCTTTTTCAGCCATATGGGGTGATATGAAAATGATCATCTGGTATCAACCTACTATATTTCTCACTCCTGGAAGTATATTTACACCGGTTAAGTCTGGTATTATCTTTAAGGATAAAGAATACCCTATTACTATTTATAACATCACACCATTCAACAAGGATTTATGGAGTTTACTCAAAAGCAGTCAAGAGTGTCCTCCAGGAGAAAGCGAAATAACAAATAAATGTTTACATAATAGTTGTATTATAAAAATATGCCCATATGGACTCAAGTAATGGTCTTCATATAAATATTCTCGACATGATATTAATAATATCCACATAAATAAAACAACGGGCGTGTTATACGCCCGTTTCAATATTTAACACATGTAGAGATTACATGTTCTTGATGATCGCATCACCAAACTCGCTACATTTCAGCAATTTAGCGCCTTCCATCAGACGTTCGAAGTCATAGGTTACGGTCTTGGCGTTGATTGCGCCTTCCATACCTTTAACAATCAGGTCTGCGGCTTCAGTCCAGCCCATATGGCGTAACAGTAGTTAGATGCTTCATATACAACCACATGATAAATAAAAATAATTCTATAATTTTATTGTAAATCAACTGGCTTTCAGCATTCCCCTAACCGATTGATTATCAATGTGTGTTTTTTGGTTTTGATAACCGTTTTAGAGGGCAAAAACAAGTGCCTGTACCTATCAGCTCTTTCACGATAAAGGGATTTTAAATCATGCGTGTTATCCATATAAATCATGCATATACATAAATTTTTCGCCATTAAATTAGAGTTTTTAGATCATGTGAATCAACAGCTTATGATTATCAAAAAATCACAATGGCGAAGCGCTTGCGGCCAAACATGTTGATATTAGTGCAGAAAATTGTTAACTTTCAACAAAGAGTATTTAGCCAGTAACATGAGTTCGATTCTCATGAGCATGCCTTTTATTCCGGCTCTTATCGTAATGTCAGTCATATCGCTCCTACGTTTTGTAAGTGTCGTCTTGATGAATCATGTAAATAAGGAAAAGCCTATGAATAAAGTATTCCGCAGTACCCTAATGTTTGCTTCATGCTTCTGTGAAACTCTTTGGGCTGGAATAGTAAGCGTCGCAGCTGGTGCCATCCCTGGCCACTCCGAGTCTATCTCGGTACTGGCTAAGTATTCTTAAGTGTTACCTAGCACGCTATCATGGGGTGTCGGGGGGCGGAGGTTCAAATCCTCTCGTGGACCAAAAATCCCCAATGAAACCAACCTTTTACGGTTGGTTTTTTATTGTTCAAAATTTGTATGGGGAGAAACGGGGGAATAATGGGGGAATAATGGGGGAATAACCCAGACGACTTTTCCTTTGTTGACACTCGATATGATCCGGGGCGATAGTCGCCGTACGCCAGCAAAATCTGGCGTCGGGATTGGCGTCCCGGATATCTAAAAGGCGACACCAGACGCGCCAGCGTCTTTTTTATTGTCGTTTGCACAGTCACATCTTCGCATTATGGTGGGCTGTGTGGGGGCGGAGCAATCCGCGCCGGGTCCTTTTAGCCGGTTACGCCAACCCTGCACAGTTCACCACCCATCGATTGGCGTCGTTGGTGGTGATAACCTGACTAAAAGGATATCGCTATGTATACTCAACTCGTATTTCACGATACTAAGTTCAACGTAGTAAATCATCATGGTCAAATCTGGCTTACTTCCGCTGAACTGGCTTCCGCTCTTCAATACGCAAATGTTCGCGCCGTAACTGGCCTGTATAACCGCTACAAAGACGAATTTACTGAATTTATGAGCTTGGTACTCAAAATGAATACCAAGGGTTTTGGCGGTGGAAACTCAGAAAAAGATACCCGCATATTTTCACTTCGTGGCGCTCATTTGGTAGCTATGCTTTCAAAAACTCCGGTTGCCAAAGAATTTCGCCGCTGGGTTCTGGACATTCTCGATCGTGAAGTTGGCGAAACCGTTATTCAACCGATCGCATCAGCAGAAGAAACCTACACCCTCACACTTACCCGATCTGAGCTATGTTCATTGTGTTGGGTATGGAACGCCGCCGAATATATGCGGGAGAAGATCGAACTGGTCTACCCAGCACTGAGAAATCTCAACTCTGATTACGCACCGAGTTTCTACTCAATGGCCTTTGAATATCCTCAAACTCTAGAAGCTGGGAGAAAGGTTCTCGAGCGGGAAACAAAATCTATCGAACCACGCACATTCGCTATTGAAGATGCAAATTGGCGGACTGTTTTACCAAGGTTACGAAAGACAATAACGATCTAACATATGGTGCCGAGGGGGCAGAGGTTCAAATCTACCCAAATTACTCCTTAAAAACCAGCCTGTTAGTTACGGCTGTTTTTTTTATGCCAGTTTGACGCCAGCAAGCATGAGAAAGAACAGATAAGCCGTACTGTTAAGGAAATGTTTGAAGAGGCTGATATGTGGCTGGTTTCTGATTAAACGCCTTGAACCGCATATTGCTTAAGTTAAAAAAATGTGAAATGCGTCGTAGACAATATTGCCCTGCAATTGAAATAAACTACGCTCCCTGTCAAAAACAGGAATAAATAAAAAAGCATGTTCTACCGTTGACTGGTCACTTATCTGGAAGCCAGATAAGTGGCATTTTTTTCTGTGGAATTCATATGCACAAGAACGAAATGGAGAAGTTATTTCAGTCGATAGAAGCCCGACTCAGCCGAGCTGATCTTCCGGAACTGGTGACTAAACACCTGGAAGGGTTCTATTCTGCGCATACCGCCCTTTACCAAACATCCGTACAGCGTGGTACATCACCGAACGCTTCCACTCTGGCACACCCAGTACCCGCATCCCGTCCAGAAAAATGAGAGCTGCTTCTTTCTTTGTCCGTAGCGCATTATCGTACATGTAATCATGAATGATAGCAGCTTTGGCGTACCGACCATCAGGCGGGATGAATGTCCAGAATAACCGTGGCACGCTCGCCAGGTCGGTAACAAATCCCGCCGGGACCTTAATCACATCACCGTTGTCATCCGAGAGGTAAAGCTCGAAGGGTTCATACACCCGCCATTTGTAATGACCCGGCTTTTCCAGTATCGCCGGGGTGGTGAATTTACTCATTGACTTATTCCGTCTGCTGGTGAAATAAATCTCTACACCAGCAGGTTTCTTCTTTTCCTGCTGGTTGTAGGTCATATTGTCAAAATTTCTTCCACCGCTCTCTCCCATGATTGAGCGGTCTTTTTTATATTTTTATCTGTTCCAACGCATCTCATGCTCTGAAATGAGATACTGATCTTTCCTTGACCCACGATATTCACAGACTGATGATGAAACACATACTGTACCTCTATGTGGAGTAACAGTACGGAATGAGTAGGATTGCATTCATTATGCTTGTTTTCTGACTGACTCTTCATCCTGTCTTGTGGCGAAGCGTTTTTTTACCCTAAATTCATTTGGTTCTATGATTTTTCTCAAAAATGAGAGCTTGATCCTTGCCTTACCTTTCCTGCAGGTGAAATACATTGTATGCCTTCAGGGATGAGAGCGATGCATATAACAGGTTGTACTTTTCATTGTTGAAATAATCTTTATAAAAACGCAAGTAGCACTACCTAGCCGCTTCTGTCTTTCCTGTTACAGAAGCGGCTTTTTTTTCAGGTAATCACCCAGGTCTTCCCGTCCAGACTGGTCTGAACCAGCGTGACACTTCTGTCAGTGGTTGTAGAAGAAGGCAGATTGTTAAGCAGTACGTTGCTGCTTGCTGGTTCAATGGCGATGATACCGGCATTGTTCGCCACCACCTGTACCGTATTCCCCACGCTGGTTTCTGTATCCAGCAGTACTGATTTCCCGCGGCAGCTTCCCACAGAAAAAAACGACTGATCACTACACATCCCGGTAAATTTTGACTCTGAAATCCTTAATATTGCATCTACAGGTCGATTACGAGGTGGTATTTGCCAGCTGCAGCATACCTGCATCGCCAGACATGCGTTTTGCAATGATTAGTACGTTGTGCTCCTCGGCACAACCACGGCAAACTGTCAACTCTGAAACCAGGGCTCTGTCCCCCTATAACCAGCCAAGGCGGTCACAAATCCCGCCGGGACCTTTAATCACATCACTGGCGCTGACATTATCATCTGAGAGGTAAAACTCGAAGGGTCGTACACCTGCCATTTGTAATTACCCAGCATTTCCAGTATCGACGGAGTGGTGAATTTACTCATTGACATATCCCATCTACTGGTGAAATAAAATCACCTCCAGCAGGCTTATCTTTATCTGCCGGATCTAGTAGCGTTCATATTAATATTGTAGGCGTAATGATTTCAGACCGCTCTTTCCCATGATTGAGCGTTTTTTTTTCATCAATCCCCCCCCTGAACTGAATCATGATTCAAAAATGAGACATTGATCATTGTTTTTCGCCATCTGATGGTGAAATACATAATCTTACTGTTGTATCTAGCGGAAGTAATGCAAACGTGGATTTGTAAATAATACTACCTGGCTGAGGTTTCGTTATGTACTCCTCCTTTAATTGGTATTTAGCCAAGAAAACTGTTCTATCAGGGTTACTTCGACACTGATTGCTCATATTAAAAAATTTTTAGAAACAGTTGGATACAAACGCCCCTCATTAATATCATCTCCAAAGTCATGATTGGCTTTACTTTATTATTTGGATGAAATATTGAGCATATATTTAAGGTATTTAATTTTTGTGGCTATTTTTGTGGTTTGTTTTATGTACATCTATAAGGATATAATATACATCTATCGATTATATGAAAAATATGAAGATATCCCAACAAGCCTTAATCTTAGCGCATATCGGGCAGACATAGAGGGCAAACCTGTTGAAGGTGTAAAGAATAATCTGTCTGGCCTGACCTGGTCAGATAAACACAAACTTCTGTTTGCTGTTGTTAATAACCCACCAGAACTGATATGGCTGACAAAGGAAGGCGACAGAGTGGGAAGTATGACCTTACCTGAATTTGAGGATACAGAAGCTGTAGAGTGGGTTGGTAAAGATGTATTCTATATAGGAAGTGAGAAAAACAGCACAGCCTGGATGGTAAAATTAGACTTACATGCTTTTAGTTATACTGTCATTTCGAAGATTAAGTTTAATGATTACGCCACTCCCAAAAACAACGGACTGGAAGGACTGGCCTGGGATAAAGAGAAACAGCATTTATATTCAGCAAAGGAAAAAATACCAATAATCATTAGCAGAATATTTCCCCAGAATGATGATGCGCATATTAAAATTTTTCCAACCGTTATCACTTCGTCTTTGAAGGATGTATCTGGGCTGCATTACCATCCTCTAACATCTTCACTACTGATACTTTCAGATGAATCAAAAATAGTGGTTGAAGTTAATCCTGTGGGACGTATTACCGATCGACTCTATCTGGATGCAGGGTGGTCGGGATTAACAAAGGATATTAAACAAGCAGAGGGCATTACTATCGATGACAAATTTAATTTGTATATTGTCAGTGAGCCCAATTTATTTTACCGTTTCACAAAAAGCTAAGTAGAAGCGTTCTACCGTTGACTGGCCACTTATCTGGAAGCCAGATAAGTGGCATTTTTTCTGTGGAATTCATATGTACAAGAACGAAATGGAGAAGTTATTTCAGTCGATAGAAGCCCGACTCAGCCGAGCTGATCTTCCGGAACTGGTGACTAAACACCTGGAAGGGTTCTATTCTGCGCATACCGCCCTTTACCAAACATCCGTACAGCGTGGTACATCACCGAACGCTTCCACTCTGGCACACCCAGTACCCGCATCCCGTCCAGAAAAATGAGATCGGCTTCTTTCTTTGTCCGTAGCGCATTATCGTACATGTAATCATGAATGATAGCTGCTTTGGCATACCGCCCATCAGGTGGGAGGAATGTCCAGAATATCCGGGGCACGCTTGCCAGATCGGTCACAAACCCCGCCGGGACCTTAATCACATCGCTGTTGTCATCCGAGAGGTAAAACTCGAAGGGTTCGTACACCCGCCATTTGTAATGACCCAGCATTTCCAGTATCGCCGGGGTGGTGAATTTACTCATTGACTTGTTCCGCCTGATGGTGAAATACATATTGCACTTCTGTATGGAGCAGAAGTGCTGAAAGAGTAAAATTACGTTTATTGGATTTGTATTATGACTGGCGCTTCACCCTGTCCTGTGTTGAAGCGTTTTTTTTACCTTTCATTCTATTTTTTCGGCGTTCTCTTCAAAAATGAGATCCAAATCCTTGCCTTTTTTTCCCTGCAGGTGAAATAAGTAACCTTACTTCTGTATGTATAGGAAGTAATGCAAACGTGGATTTATGAATACTTTTATTCTGACTCACGCTTCATCCTTTACTGTGGTGAAGCGTTTTTTTTACCCGCAATCATTTATTTCTATGATTTTTCTCAAAAATGAGAGACTGATCACTGTTTTCTCTTTCCTGCAGGTGAAATAAATATACCTGCCCGAGGACTGGGTTGTGTCGATAAGACATATGTAGTCAGAAAGCATTATTATCATCGTAGTTCACCGGCCGCTTCCTCCCCAAAAGTAGAAGCGGCCTTTTTTACTGATAACTGTCAATATTTTGTCCTAATAAATTTCTGTTAAAAATGAGAGCTCGATCTCTTGCCTTCCGTTTCCTGCTGGTGAAATACATTACGTGTCCTCTGTAACGAGGACGCTGCATATTTACTACCGAAAATAGCCTTATAAAAACGCAAGTAGCACTACATGGCCGCTTCTGTCTTTCCTGTTACAGAAGCGGCTTTTTTTTCAGGTAATCACCCAGGTCTTCCCGTCCAGACTGGTCTGAACCAGCGTGACACTTCTGTCAGTGGTTGTAGAAGAAGGCAGATTGTTAAGCAGTACGTTGCTGCTTGCTGGTTCAATGGCGATGATACCGGCATTGTTCACCACCACCTGCACTGTGTTTCCTGCGCTGATTTTCGCATCCGGTAACACCACTTTCCCGCCGCGCTCCCCCGCCGGAAAATAAATCAGACTGGACACATCGTCGTCAGGCAGACTGACTATGGCATCGTCGCGGTAAATTTTGACGGTAAAATCCTTAATATTGCATCCATAGGTCGGTGAGGAGGTGATATTTGTCAGTTGCAGCATGCCTGCATCGACAGCCCCCGGCGAGTACGCCAGCGTGAACTCGCCCTTCGACTCACCATCGAGATAAAGCGTGGCCCGGGCTGTGTTTCCGCCATGGTAAACGACCCTGAACGAATGCCAGTCCTGATTGTACGCACCGTACGTACCCAGCCTGATATTGTCGGGTTTGCAGTGCATCATCAGATTCAAATCTGTAGCATTCGTCTGTATGAAGAAATTCATCAGCGCCGGTGTGGTGCCCTCGGCTTTCAGCCGTAACGAGGCTCCGGCCGGAACATCCGATTCATTCACCAGCAGATAGCAGCCAAAAGCAAACTGGTTTGCCGTCAGTGTATTAACGAGCCGGAAGTTGCACTGCACCTCGCCACCATACCGTAACAAATCAGCGGCCTGTCGGGTTGCCCGTTCCATTTTCCAGACTTCACTGGCTTTTCTGCGGATCTGCAGCACATGCCCCCCTTTACCATCCGGGTGTGGTGCCACGTTAAAATTCCCGCCGCTGGCTGACCAGCCCTGGGCCTCCGGCGTCCCGTCCCCGCGCCGCCCGTTATAACCGGCGTCCTCCACAACAGGGGCGTATTTCAGCGTACTCGTTCCCACATTGCCTGTATCGCCCGTTGAAGACGCTGCACTTCCACTAACCGGGGCCGCCAGCAGTGACCGTCGCCCGGCGTGCAGCAGAATGGCCGCCGCCATACGTTCTGCGATGATGTTTCGCCGGGCCCACGAACTGAAATGACTGTTGCGGATCGAGCTGGTCCAGTTGGCAGAAGTACGGGATGCCGAGCCGAAATACCCCGCAGCCGGAACATTCGGATCCTCAGCCGGGGCGTTGGTAGGGGTGTTCGTGCCATCCTCGCTGACCATGAACGGCACAAAATGTACGCCGCTGACACTGGTTTTACTGTACGCGCCATAAACAGCATCGTACTGGGCGGGATAGTTGCGCTTCCAGTAGTACGTGGTGTCCCCGCACAGCCACGGCACACTGTCAGGCCGGAAGTCCGGGCACTGCCCCGCGTAATCCGCCAGGTCGGTACGGAACTGCCTGACCATAGCGTCGAACAGCGCAGGCTGCTGTGCATAAGCCGCCCCTGTCATATCAAATTCACCCTGCATCCAGCATACCGCCAGCAGCATATTTTTCGGGTTGCTGTCGAGCGCTGCTTTCGTGCGGGTGAGCAGGTCACGGTACAACGGCTTTCCCGCCCCCCATCGGGTTGCGGTTTCGCTGGCACCACTGACAACGTTGAAAGTGCCGTCCACTCCCTGCGTGAAGGCAGAGCCACCGCGACAACAGGGCACCATCAGAATACCTGCGTTATCGGGGATCCAGGCCAGGAGTTTTCTGGCAATGTGCAGCGTCTGGCTGACACACCCATATTGCCCTTTACTGAGGTCCGCTCTCGGGTGGCTGATCCCGCTCATGTCCTGAACATCGTGCGGACAGTGATCGAGAGGAATAATGTCGTTGTATTTGCAGGCATCGCCGCCGGGCGTTACCGTGGCGCGCCGGGCCAGCTGTTTAATACGCGGGTGAGGCGCATCCAGCGTGTCTGGAAGGGGGAGCCCTTCGCCGTAGGCCATCGCGTTTGACTGACCGGCAACCGGGATGACATAGAAGTATTCCGGCTGCTGAACTGAAGAGACCGGCCCGCCGCCATTCCCGGCGGACGAGCCTCCCAAAAATCCTGGTGCAAGAATGGGCATCTTAATCTCCTATGTCACAATGACCCGGACACTGCCGTCATATCCTGATGCTCTGATCCACAGCCGGTCCGGGGGGGTGGTCGTGAATTTTTCATTATTCATATTGTGCGCAGGATGCGCGGTGTCAGGTTTCCGGGCGCTGGAGCAGACATCAGCCACCCCGTTTATCTGGACAAAAACGGTCTGACTGCCGTCAGTCAGCTCCTGCCACTCCCGCCCCACAATCATTTCTCTGGTTGCCATAACGCCTCCGGCCCCTTCTGGCCCACTCTGTTTTTAATCACAGGGACGCTGGCTGCTACTCTGTCACTAATGAACAGCCTGACCGTATTGTCATAACCCGCAGCCCTCACCCATGCCTTTGTGGGCGGGGAAATAATAATGGTTTGTCCGGGGTACCTCAGGGAAAGAGCAGACTCTCCCGGCCTGATATCGCTGTCACACAGTTCGATGACACCAGAAAACGTAAAAATCATATTCTCCTCACCGTCGGTCAGTTGCTGCCACGCTCTTCCCACTGCCAGTACCCTGGTTCCCATACTGTCTCCCGCCCTTACCCTGTTCTGGTTATGTCCTCCACAGATTCATTCCAGCCCACCCTGTAATTTCTGATGGCGTCCAGCACAGTCAGTGCATTCATTTCGGCTTTCATCTGCAACTGACGCTGGTTAATCTGCATGCCCTTTTCAAACATCGCCTTTTCAATGGCGTCTGCCAGCGCGAGCAGTTCTTCCGCTGTCACCGGCACGACAGTGTTATCACCATCAGTCCAGGCAAAGCCATCCGGCAGGACATTTCGTGATGCCATGGTCACAGAGGTACTCATCCGGGACTGCGTTTTTTTGCCATAATCCCACCGCCTGCCGTTCCAGGTCATCAGATACTCTTTCTCTTCCTGCGCATCGCGCCAGGCGTTAATTTCATCCCGCTTAGCCTGTCTGGCTGACGCCAGCATCGCCTCAGTAACGGTAAACGGTGTCACTTCGCCGTATTTACCGGCGACCAGGTCTGAATAGAGCTGCTGACCATAGTCAGTCGGGTCATGAGCTGCCGCGGTATAGGGAAGATAGCGCTCACTGTCACTGAACAGCACCTGAACCGAAATCGTCCCGTTCCCGTTATATCGCCCGTGACGGGCATCAGTTATGGTTGTCATCGATTTCCCCTCAACGAATGCGCTGGAAAAGCGTTAGTTGATAATAGGCCTCCCGGTAATACCCCATAGCCTGCCAAGTGCCTGTAAGCACAACATCTTCCGCGCCGATACTCATGTTATTGCCATACAAATAAAGGCCACCGGGCTTTATATACATCCCTTCAACCTCACTTCCGAATCCACTGCCGCCAGGAGCATATCCCAGCACATAAGCCCCCACATCCCCCGGTGAAATAATTCCCCCATCACTGCCCCGGATATACTCCATGAATGCCTCCATCGAAGTATCACTACCCCATGGCTGCTGTGACACCCAGACATCATAAGCAGACGGTCCCGGCGTTTTGGCGATGTCCTGCGCGTCTTTGAGCGCCTGCTGCGCCCCCTGTTCGTGAATACCGGCCTGCCGCTCGCTGTCTGCTGCGGCGATTTTGTTTCGGTTAACCTCTGCTGCGACCTCCTCAACCCGGCTGACCTGCTCTGTGAGTTCGCCCCTTAACTGCGCCGCTGCCACAGGAACCGCTTCTGCCACCGCATCAGCTGCTGCCGTTTTGGCGGCATTTTCTGCACGAACAGCATGCTCTTCTGCTCGGGTTTCGCTACGCGCGGACGCATCTTCGCTGCTCTTCGCGTTTCGTGCCGAGGTTGCCGAACTTTGCTCGCTGGTCGCCGCGTTCTGTTCTGAGCGGTACGCTGACGCTGCACTGCCTGCCGAGGCCTGGCTACTTCGCTCTGAAGCCTGCGCACTTTCGTCAGACTGGCGTGCAAAATCACCGGCATGACGTTCACTCAGGGCCGCAGCCTGTGCATCGAGTCCGGTCTGATGTGCCAGCCGGGCAACTTCCCCTTTCTCACGGACGGTGTCATCCCGGGCATCCTCCGCCGCTTTACGGATTGCATCCATTCCGGACGCCGCGAGTTCAGCCTGCGCAGCTGCCTCCCGGGCCTGCTGCGCCATCTGTTCAAACTGCTTCAGTGCGTCCGGAGTCAGATAATCCCCGCTCACTACCGTCAGAAAATCATTCAGCGTGCCGTCCGGCGAATCCGCATAGACATCAATGACGCCTACTTTTTTTGGAGGCCAGCCTTCCATGACGAGAGTGACCTCATAGCGCGCCGGTTGTGCATCAATACGGTACTGACCAGCATTTGTTCCAACGCTGGCCGTGGTGGTGACTACGACATTACTGGTGGTGTTCAGCGCCCGCAGCAGAATCTGACAGTCGGGCACGGGTCGCCCGGCCCCATCAATGAGGGTGCCTGAGATTATCGGCATAGGAATTGTCTCCGGATAAAATCAATTTCGTCACTCTGGTAGTCAACGAAATTCTGGTTTATATGAGAAGGATGAAATGAAAAATGCAGCTTCAGCTGATACTGATACCCGCTGTTGATTTCTTCATGACGACTACCAGTAATTCACTGATACTGGTAGTTGGGGTTCGATTGCCAGAACCATTTGAAAAAACATTGAAGGTAAGGGTGACATGCCCTTTTCCTGCTGGCATATCAATAGCAGCCGAAAAAACTCCTGAAGAATCCGTAGCGGGTTGATGGAAAATGACCTGCCCATTATTTAATACCTGCAACTGACAGGTGGAATACCAGTACCTTATGCCTGCATTACCAACTTCATTTATCTCATGCTTTGCTCCACGGAATAACACTGGTGGAATAATAATCTGCCTGTCAAAAGGCTGATCATCATAAATTGTCACCGTTACGGTACCACTGGCATAACTGCCATTCCGGGGAAAGGCTTTTCCCACCGTTTTAACAAGATCACCTTCAATCTGGTTGGCAGACAGTTTTCCCAGAATCCGACAGTTCTGGTTAACAGTAACGTTGTTAAGCGTCCCGGAATTCGCATTAATGTTGCCGCTGATATCCGCGTTTTTCGCGGTCAGCTTTCCGTCCGGAGTCAGGGAAAACACCGGCGGATTCCCCCCACTGGTGATGGTCGGGGCATTAATGACTGTCGCACTGAGAAATTTAATCAGTGCTTCATTCATGAAAATCTGATTTCCCTGGGCCACAAACATGGGGGTGGTATTTCCATTTGCCGGATCGATAAAAGCCACCCTGTTTGCAGCAAGAAGGATCTGACTTAACTGCTCGCCATCGACCTCTTCTATTCCGGCACCAATTCCGGCGACATAAGTTACGCCATCTTTGTGTCAACGACGGATGAAAAGTGATCCACTTATATCTCCACCAACGGCCCAATATT
>OBUN01000173.1_pt1 | contig 28026 bp, 18 predicted proteins | sample 1475851 | NCBI WGS metagenome assembly OBUN01 (sample SAMEA2579932, study PRJEB22360) | human gut metagenome | reverse complement strand
TCATAAACTGCACCTTCAGATGTCAGATTATGTCCAACATTTGGGGTGCAGTTCAGCCAGCGTCGTATCAGGCATCTGCGCACGGTGTCGGATGCGGCGCGAGCGCCTTATCCGACCTACGGTTCAGGCCTGTAGGCATGATAAGACGCGCCAGCGTCGTATCAGGCATCTGCGCACGGTGTCGGATGCGGCGCGAGCGCCTTATCCGACCTACGGTTCAGACCTGTAGGCATGATAAGACGCGCCAGCGTCGCATCAGGCATCGGCGCACGGTGTCGGATGCGGCGCGAGCGCCTTATCCGACCTACGGTTCAGGCCTGTAGGCATGATAAGACGCGCCAGCGTCGCATCAGGCATCGGCGCACGGTGTCGGATGCGCCACACGACGCATCCGACAATACCTTACTCTTCCATCGCCTGGCGGATCTGATCCAACGACGCAGGATCATCAATGGTCGTCAGATCCCCAGGATCGCGTCCTTCGCAAATCGCCTGGATCGTGCGGCGCAGCATTTTTCCGGATCGCGTTTTCGGCAATTGCGAGACAAACCAGACGTGCGCCGGGCGGCCAAAGTTGCCAATCTGGCTGTCCACCAGCGCCATAATCGCCTTCTCTTGCGAGTGCGCCACCTCACGGTCTTCCAGACTGTCGCTCTCTTTCGGAATGACAAACGCCACCGCCACCTGCCCTTTCAGCGCATCTTTCACCCCAACCACCGCCACTTCGGCAACGCCCGGATGACTGGAGATACTCTCTTCAATCTCGCGCGTCCCCAGCCGATGCCCGGCAACGTTAATCACATCGTCAGTGCGCCCGAGAATAAAGTGATAACCGTCAGCATCGCGGATACCCCAGTCAAAAGTGGCGTACACCGGACGGGAAAACAGCGACCAGTACGTCTTCACAAAGCGGTCGTCGTCGCCCCAAATGGTCTGAATACACCCCGGCGGCAATGGCCCTTCCACCACCAGCATCCCTTTCTCGTTGACGCCACACGGTTCGCCGGTGACTTCATTAAGCAACTGCACGTTATAGCCATACATCGGCACGCCGGGGCTACCCAGACGCGTCGGCCTGTCGTCCAGACCGCGAGCAATCGCCATAATCGGCCAGCCGGATTCGGTCTGCCAGTAATTGTCGATCACTGGCACATCCAGCGTATTGCTCACCCAACTGGCGGTCGGCTCGTCCAGCGGTTCTCCAGCCAGATAGAGCACTTCCAGCGACGAGAGATCGTGTTTGCGAATTTCAGCGGTAGGGAATTTTTTCAGCACGCGAATGGCGGTCGGCGCTGAGAACATCCGGCTAACCTGATATTTCTCGACGATTTTCCACCACACGCCGCAGTCCGGCCAGGTCGGTAATCCTTCGTAAACGATAGTCGCCATCCCCGCCAGCAGCGGCGCGTAGACGATATACGAATGCCCCACCACCCAGCCGATATCCGAAGCACAAAAGAACACACCGCCCGCTTTGCCGCCAAAAATGGTGTCCATCGAGGTCGCCAGCGCCACCGCATATCCGCCAACGTCACGCTGCACGCCTTTAGGTTTGCCGGTCGTGCCGGAGGTGTAGAGAATGCAGGAGGTTTCGTTGGATTCCAGCCACGCCACCGGTACCCGCGCGCCGATGTGTTGATGGCGCAACGACGCGAAATCGACATCCCGCCCGCTAACGCGTGCCATTTTCGCCAGCCCGCGATCCACCAGCAAAACATGGCGTGGCTGGTGCTGCGCCTGACTTATCGCATCGTCGAGCAATTTTTTATAGGGAATGATTTTGCCACCGCGCGCTCCGGCATCAGCCGAGACAATCAGCACCGGTTTAGCATCATCAATTCGCGCCGCCACGCTGTGCGAGGCAAATCCCCCAAACACCACCGAGTGAATAGCGCCAATGCGCGCGCAAGCCAGCAGAGTAATATGTGCTTCGGCAATCATCGGCATATACACCAGCACCCGATCGCCGCGCTGCACACCCAGCGAGCGCAGCATTGAGGCCACCGCATTCACTTCGTCATGTAACTGGCGGAAGGTAAAGGTGCGCTCTTCTTCTGTTTCCGAAGAGACGGCAATCAGCGCCAGCGCCTCTGGCTGTTTCTCCAGCCAGCGGTCGATAGCGTTGTGACACAAGTTGGTTCGGCCTTCACAAAACCAACGGGCAAACGGCGGATTGCTGTGATCGAGCGTTTGCGTAAAGGGCGTCTGCCAGTCAATACGCCGGGCCTGCTCGGCCCAGAACTTCTCCGGTTCGTTAATCGAACGCTGATAAAATTCGCTAAAAGACATAATGCTCTCCTGTTGAACTTACGCCTTACCGCTGTTTGCTTAAATGACGTACAGGTCGAGATACTCATTGACCGGCATCTGTTCCAGGCGAGCTCTGTCGAGAGAAACCTCCAGAATGCGCTGCTGTTGGCGAGTCGGGAACTGGCGCGCGAGATTGATTTTGAATTTATCGACCAGTTTCGGAATGCCATCCTGACGGCGGCGAGCATGACCAATTGGGTACTCCACCACCACTTCTTCAAATCGCGTACCGTCGGTGAACTCAAGGGTTATGGCATTGGCGATGGCACGTTTTTCCGGGTCGTGGTAGTCAGCGGTAAATGCCGGATCTTCAAAGCAATTGATCTTCTCGCGCAGGGCGTCGATGCGTTTATCTTGCGCAACGTTGTCCTCGTAATCTGCCGCCGTTAAGCGTCCGAACAGCAGCGGGATCGCCACCATGTACTGAATGCAGTGATCGCGGTCTGCCGGGTTATTGAGCGGTCCTTTTTTGTCGATGATGCGAATACAGGCTTCGTGGGTGCGAATGGTCACTTTTTCGATATCTGCCGCCGTTTTGCCTGCTGCCTGCATCTGTTCATAGAGCGTCATCGCTGCTTCAACTGCCGTCTGGGAGTGGAACTCCGCCGGGAAGGAGATTTTGAACAGCACATTTTCCATCACGTAAGAACCGTACGGGCGCTGGAAGCGGAACGACTCACCTTTGAAGGAGACGTCGTAGAAGCCCCACACAGGCGCAGTCAGGGCTGACGGGTAACCCATTTCGCCCGTTTTCGCCATCAGTGCCAGACGTACCGCGCGGGAAGTGGCATCGCCCGCCGCCCAGGATTTACGCGTGCCGGTGTTCGGCGCATGGCGATAGGTGCGCAGCGACTGACCGTCCACCCACGCCAGCGAAACGGCGTTGAGAATTTCCTCGCGGGTCAGGCCGAGCATTTCGGCGACCACGGCGGTGGAAGCCACTTTCACTAACAGAACGTGGTCGAGGCCGACGCGGTTAAAGGAGTTTTCCAGCGCGATGCAGCCCTGAATTTCATGGGCTTTGATCATTGCGGTCAGCACCTGTTTCATGGTCAACGGCGCTTTGCCGCTGGCGACCGCGTTGCGCGAAAGCCAGTCCGCCGTTGCCAGAATGCCGCCGAGGTTGTCGGAAGGATGGCCCCACTCCGCCGCCAGCCAGGTATCGTTGAAATCAAGCCAGCGGATCATCGCGCCAATGTTAAATGCCGCCTGGACGGGGTCGAGCTGGAACTGAGTTCCGGGGACGCGCACGCCGTTAGGTACGACAGTGCCGGGGACAATTGGCCCCAGCAGTTTTTTACAGGCCGGGTATTCGAGAGCTTCAAGACCGCAGCCGAGAGTGTCGAGCAGGCAGTAATGTGCGGTGTCGTAGGCCACTTTAGAGCTAATTTCGTAGTTCATGACGTAATCGACGATATCAACGATTTCACGATCAAATTCCGGGCGGATGTTGTTGATTTGAGCTGACATTGGGTACGTTTCCTTATTGTTATTCGTAGAGGTTTACTGGCGCTTATCCAGCGCGACAAACTGGCGGTCTTCCGGTCCAACATAATTGGCGGAAGGACGGATAATTTTGTTGTCCTGACGTTGTTCGATAATGTGCGCCGCCCAGCCGGTGACGCGGGCGATAACAAACAGTGGGGTGAACATCTCGGTGGGAACGCCCATCATGTTGTAGGAAACAGCGGAGAACCAGTCGAGATTGGGGAACATCTTTTTGCTCTCCCACATCACCGTTTCCAGGCGATCGGCGATGTTGTACATCTTCAGCGAACCGCCTTCCTGCGAGAGCTGCTTCGCCACGCGTTTGATCACCTGATGACGCGGGTCGGCGATGGTGTAAACCGGATGACCAAAACCAATGACCACTTCTCTGTTTTCCACGCGCTTGCGGATATCGGCTTCGGCTTCGTCCGGCGTTTCGTAGCGTTGTTGGATCTCCAGCGACACTTCATTCGCCCCGCCGTGTTTCGGCCCGCGCAGTGCGCCAATCGCGCCAATAATCGCGGAATACATATCAGAGCCGGTGCCCGCAATCACCCGGCTGGTAAAGGTGGAGGCGTTAAACTCGTGTTCGGCGTACAGCACCAGCGAAATATGCATCGCCTTTTCCCAGCTTTGCGATGGCTTTTCGCCGTGCAGCAGATGCAGGAAGTGACCGCCGATGGAGTCGTCATCGGTTTCCGGCTGGATGCGTTCGCCGTTGTGGCTGTAGTGATACCAGTAGAGAAGAATCGAGCTAAGCGACGCCAACAGTTTGTCGGCAATATCCCGCGCGCCAGAGACAGTGTGCCCTTCTTTTTCTGGCAGCGTGCAACCGAGTGCGGAAACGCCTGTGCGCATGACATCCATCGGGTGCGACGCCGCCGGTAAGGCTTCCAGCACGGTACGCACGTTAGCCGGTAAACCGCGCAGGGCTTTCAGTTTTGTTTTGTAAGCGGCGAGTTCGTCACGGGTCGGCAGTTTGCCGTGGATCAGCAGATGCGCCACTTCTTCAAATTCGCAATGTTCCGCCAGATCAATAATATCGTAACCACGGTAATGCAAGTCATTGCCACTTTTACCCACGGTGCAGAGCGCCGTATTGCCCGCCGGAACGCCAGAAAGTGCCACAGATTTTTTCGGTTTAATGACATGGGTACTGTTTTGCAGGATCGTTGTGTCGCTCATATTGTCCTCGTCATTGTTATCATTTGTAGGGTCGAGATTGTTGTCGGATGCGACGCTATGCGTCTTATCCGACCTACAGTTCAGTTCACCCCGCAGGCCTGATAAGCCGCGTCAGCGTCGCATCAGGCATCGGTTGTCGGATGCGACGCCATGCGTCTTATCCGACCTACAGTTCAGTTCACCCCGTAGGCCTGATAAGCCGCGTCAGCGGCGCATCAGGCATCGGTTGTCGGATGCGACGCCATGCGTCTTATCCGACCTACAGTTCAGTTCACCCCGTAGGCCTGATAAGCCGCGTCAGCGGCGCATCAGGCATCGGTTGTCGGATGCGACGCTATGCGTCTTATCCGACCTACAGTTCAGTTCACCCCGTAGGCCTGATAAGCCGCGTCAGCGGCGCATCAGGCATCGGTTGTCGGATGCGACGCTATGCGTCTTATCCGACCTACAGTTCAGTTCATCCCGTAGGCCTGATAAGCCGCGTCAGCGGCGCATCAGGCATCGGTTGTCGAATACAACCAACGGGCGTTTTTTATTTCGCCTGGCTACGGGCAAACAGGTCGTCGAGCTTCTCTTCGTACTGGTAATAGTTGATGCTTTCGTACAGTTCGTTGCGGGTCTGCATGGTGTCGATGACGCTTTTCTGCGTGCCTTCCTGACGCAGGACGTTGTAGACATGTTCGGCGGCGCGGTTCATGGCGCGAAACGCTGAAAGCGGGTACAGCGCCATTGCAACATGGGCACTGCGTAATTCATCGGTAGTAAACAGCGGTGTTGCGCCAAATTCGGTAATGTTGGCGAGGATTGGCACCTGCACCGCATCGGCAAACTGGCGGTACATAGCGAGTTCGGTAATCGCCTCCGGGAACAACATCTCGGCACCCGCTTCAACATAGGCCCGCGCACGCTCGATCGCCGCATCCAGCCCTTCAACCGCCAGCGCATCGGTGCGCGCCATGATCACAAAATCAGGATCGGTTTTCGCATCCACCGCCGCGCGGATCCGATCCACCATCTCCTCTTTCGAGACGATCGCTTTATTCGGGCGATGGCCGCAGCGTTTCGCACCAACCTGATCTTCAATATGCAATCCCGCCGCACCGGCTTTAATCATCGATTTCACGGTGCGCGCAACGTTAAAAGCAGAAGAACCAAAACCGATATCCGCATCTACCAGCAGCGGCAGCGAGCAGACGTCGGTGATACGGCGAATGTCGGTCAGCACGTCATCAAGGGTAGAAATACCGAGATCGGGCAGCCCCAGCGAACCTGCCGCCACGCCACCGCCGGAAAGATAAATCGCCTGATATCCGGCACGCTGCGCCAACAGCGCATGGTTAGCGTTGATGGTGCCAACAATCTGCAATGGATTTTCTTTAGTCAGTGCAGCGCGAAACGCTTTACCTGGAGAGTGTAGAGACATAGCCCATCCTTTGTTATCAACTTGTTATTTGCGTTAATAAAGACAAAGCAAGGGGTGTGCCACAATTGCCTGAATAAAATTAAATGTTTTATTTCAATTTGTTAGAGATAAAGTCATGAAGTAATCCGCAAATATGCGTTTCAGTTAACGTTTCAGGCAATGTTTCACCGCGTTTCATTGCAACAATTATGAAACAAGACTAAACCCAATATTCAGTTTCTTAACTTTGCGGTGCGCTATGGCACATCCACCACGGCTGAATGACGACAAACCGGTTATCTGGACGGTATCGGTGACGCGCCTGTTCGAGCTGTTTCGCGATATCAGCCTCGAGTTTGATCATCTGGCGAACATTACCCCTATCCAGCTTGGCTTTGAAAAAGCGGTGACCTACATCCGCAAGAAACTGGCAAGCGAACGCTGTGACGCCATCATCGCTGCTGGCTCTAACGGCGCATATCTTAAAAGCCGCCTGTCAGTGCCAGTTATTTTGATTAAACCGAGCGGCTACGATGTGTTGCAGGCACTGGCAAAAGCCGGAAAACTCACCTCTTCTATCGGCGTTGTCACTTATCAGGAAACCATTCCAGCGCTGGTGGCGTTTCAAAAAACCTTTAATTTGCGCCTCGACCAACGTAGCTACATTACAGAGGAAGACGCACGCGGGCAGATTAACGAGCTGAAAGCTAACGGCACCGAAGCGGTGGTCGGCGCAGGGCTGATTACCGATTTGGCAGAAGAAGCCGGAATGACCGGAATTTTTATCTATTCCGCCGCCACCGTGCGCCAGGCATTCAGCGATGCGCTGGATATGACGCGCATGTCGTTACGCCATAACACTCACGATGCCACCCGTAACGCCCTGCGTACTCGTTACGTGCTGGGCGATATGCTCGGTCAATCACCACAGATGGAACAGGTACGGCAGACTATTTTGCTGTATGCCCGCTCCAGTGCAGCGGTGTTGATTGAAGGGGAAACGGGGACGGGCAAAGAGCTGGCGGCCCAGGCGATTCATCGGGAATATTTTGCCCGCCACGATGCGCGACAGGGCAAAAAGTCACATCCGTTTGTTGCCGTCAACTGCGGGGCGATTGCCGAATCGCTGCTGGAGGCAGAGCTGTTTGGCTATGAGGAAGGGGCGTTTACCGGCTCGCGACGCGGAGGTCGCGCCGGGCTGTTCGAAATCGCCCACGGTGGTACGCTGTTTCTGGATGAGATTGGCGAAATGCCGCTACCTTTGCAGACTCGCCTGTTACGGGTGCTGGAAGAAAAAGAGGTCACCCGCGTCGGCGGGCATCAGCCTGTTCCGGTGGATGTGCGAGTCATTAGCGCCACTCACTGCAATCTGGAAGAAGATATGCGGCAAGGGCAGTTTCGCCGTGATCTGTTTTATCGGCTGAGTATTTTGCGTCTGCAATTGCCACCACTGCGCGAGCGGGTGACGGATATTCTGCCGCTGGCGGAAAGCTTTTTGAAAGTGTCTCTGGCGGCGCTCTCCGCCCCGTTTTCTGCCGCATTACGCCAGGGATTACAGGCAAGCGAAACCGTGCTGGTGCACTACGACTGGCCGGGCAATATTCGTGAACTGCGCAATATGATGGAGCGACTGGCGCTGTTTTTAAGTGTGGAACCGACGCCGGATTTAACGCCGCAATTTTTGCAGCTGCTACTGCCGGAACTGGCGCGCGAGTCGGCGAAAATTCCCGCCCCATCCTTGCTGACACCACTACAGGCACTGGAGAAATTTAATGGCGATAAAACAGCAGCGGCGAATTATTTAGGCATCAGCCGGACGACGTTCTGGCGGCGGCTGAAAAGCTGAACTGCCGAATGCAGCGCGAACGCTTTCTCCGGCATAAATTTCAATAGATGATCACCGATAAACTTACGCATCGGGGATGTTTACATAGGGTTCAGAATTACTTCTTCTTATAAATATTTGCCGTGCCGTGGATCTTATTGTCAGTTTGACCAGAGGTCAGTACCAACACATCAGCCCCTTTTTCATCCGCTTTTTTGATCAAATCTTCTTTCGCATCTGCGGTCGACATTTCATTACTGGTTGAAATATCACCTATTTTTTCATATTGCGATTCAACCTTTTCAAATTCCGCTTTGGTCATTAATTCTGCGGCATAGACATTGGTAACGGCAAACGCTAACGCACCGACTAACATTTTAGAGATTATTTTCATATTACGGCTCCAGAGTTGTTATCACACTATCACCCACCCACATTATTGGGTTGATTAATAATTAGTTCAGTCAGGGCATAAACGCCAGTAACCGGAAATAAGACACTTTGTGATCTCTCTCGCACCCGATTATTTTTGGTAGAAATATGATGAAGTTACTTCACTTATTTATGGATGAAATCACTATGGATCCTTTGCACGCCGTTTATCTGACCGTAGGACTGTTCGTGATTACTTTTTTTAATCCGGGAGCCAATCTCTTTGTGGTAGTACAAACCAGCCTGGCTTCCGGTCGACGCGCAGGAGTGCTGACCGGACTGGGCGTGGCGTTGGGCGATGCATTTTATTCCGGGTTGGGTTTGTTTGGTCTTGCAACGCTAATTACGCAGTGTGAGGAGATTTTTTCGCTTATCAGAATCGTTGGCGGCGCTTATCTCTTATGGTTTGCGTGGTGCAGCATGCGCCGCCAGTCAACACCGCAAATGAGCACACTACAACAACCGATTAGCGCCCCCTGGTATGTTTTTTTTCGACGTGGATTAATTACCGATCTCTCTAACCCGCAAACCGTTTTATTTTTTATCAGTATTTTCTCAGTAACATTAAATGCCGAAACACCAACATGGGCACGTTTAATGGCCTGGGCGGGGATTGTGCTCGCATCAGTTATCTGGCGCGTTTTTCTTAGTCAGGCGTTTTCTTTGCCCGCTGTGCGTCGTGCTTATGGGCGTATGCAACGCGTTGCCAGTCGGGTTATTGGTGCAATTATTGGTATATTCGCGCTACGCCTGATTTACGAAGGGGTGATGCAGCGGTGAGCAGATAATTTACTCTCTACGTAATCAACCTGATTTGCCAAATCCCGGTCATCGGCGATGATAGCCCCCGTAATGCGTGGTCCTTATTTCCGATAAGTTTACTTGAGTCTTTAGCTTCCCATTTCAGCCCACTCTCCCCTGTGTGGGCTTTTTTCATTGCTCTGACCCGCCCTGAATAGCCAAACAATGGCAATGTTTCACTTTGCAGGGATGATAATAAGGGGAGCTGATTCAGAAGAGTTATGAAAAGTTGGACCGCCATCGAGGCCTCGAACCCCGTACCATACAACAATCCTGGTTGTCGTCTGCTCTTCCTGATGAGCTAATGGCGGTTTTTGATATGAGCCTTACAGCATATTTTCTGTCAGGCTTGAGTGCGATGCGTAAGGTACAGAAAAGACCCCACACAAACATGATGGAATTATGATTTTTTTCATATGAATGTCAACCCACACATTCACAAAACACCTGCATGAGATCATTTTTTATACACCACATAGCTGCAAAACTACTACTGGTGATTTTTTAAGCGAAGCGTCGCCGATCACAACAAAATATCGGCGAAAAAGGCGGTGGAATGCCATTTGGCATACGGATATACAGATGAAATGATCACCTGCTTTGCGATTCACTCTCTGCTGGAATAACAACTTGCAGGTGGAACCCTTTCTGAACTAAAGAGTGTAGCGGATTTTAACGTGCTTATTTACAGGATAATATCTGTCACCTAATTCCTGCACTCTATTCGATATCCATTCGTTTAATCGCGCATCATCTCTGTATGTTTTTACGTCCAGAACAGAGAGCAATAACATCACCAGCGATTCAGGAAAAACAGGGTAGATATTTTTTAAGTGTAATAATAATCCATGCGCAAGCGCCTGCTTAATTGGTGCGTCGCTCTCCGGAATAGACGACATTTCGCGAAGCCATTTTTCCACATGCATACACTCTTTCCCTTTAGGGAAAAGTCTCAGTAAAGGCATATGGTGTTCAAGAAGAATACATTTGCAATCTGTTCGCACTGAATCGATAAACTGCACTAATTTCTTAAGCCCGGTAAAGCGTCCAGCCTGCACATTTGCTTTAATATCAAGAAACGCATCATCCTGGTCATATACCCAAACTGTCCCTTTTTGATTTTCAAGTATGCGAAAAACAAACTTAACCGGGTAATCAGGGTAATCCATCCAGTCATAAAATCCCGGGAAATCATTAAACTGTACATTTATGGTAAGTGCGTTATCGTCTGACCACTCACAGTCTCGTACGGCAGCCATGAGATGAATGAGTTTGTCATCATCGACTAAATCATCACGACAATCATAAGGATAATCATAATATTGTTTAATCAAAACCTTGAATATATCGACACAGGAAACCAGGGAGCTTTTGATATCCTCCGGTAACTGATTGTTTTTAACCGTATTAAGTATGCTTTGTTGCGTATATGGCATCAAATTATTGTACGGAGCTTTTAATGATATCATCGCGATCTCTCTTAAATAAAAATAAACGTCGCAGATAATAAAGCCCTGATTAAACCAGGCACTATCAGAAATCGCTCATAACTAACGTATGAAGTATTGTGTCCTGGAGGGAGTTAATTTAACAATTTGAATTTACGTTATAGGTTTTACCGCTACTTTGATATTATTTCGCTCTCCTTAACTAAAAAGTTAAGTGGAGAGCGAAGTTAATATGTTAAACCACAGGGTATTTATTAATTGTTTCAGTCTGTTAGTGTGCGATTATCGATAACAAAACGATATTTCACATCTCCTCGCAGCATTCGCTCATAGGCTTCATTAATTTGATCGGCCCGAATCATCTCTATATCAGCCACGATGCCATGTTCGGCGCAAAAATCGAGCATCTCCTGTGTTTCTGGAATGCCGCCAATCATAGAGCCGGCTATCGCGCGGCGTTTCATGATCAGGTTGAAAACTTCCGGCGATTTATGCGGTGTCGCAGGCGCACCAACCAGCGTCATGGTGCCATCGCGCTTCAGCAAGGTGGTAAAATCGTCGAGATTATGTGGCGCAGCTACTGTATTCAAAATGAAATCGAAACTCTTCAGATGAGCCGCCATCTCATCGGCATTGCGTGAGTTAACAACTTCATCGGCCCCCAGGGCTTTTGCCGCTTCGCGTTTTGCCTCAGAAGTGGTAAATGCCACCACATGTGCCCCCATCGCGTGGGCCAGCTTAATCCCCATATGTCCCAGACCGCCGATGCCAACCACGCCCACTTTTTTACCCGGCCCGGCCTGCCAGTGACGTAGCGGCGAGTATGTGGTGATCCCTGCACACAATAAAGGAGCCACCGCCGCCAGCTGCTCTTGCGGGTGACGAATACGCAGAACATATCGCTCATGAACGACGATCTGTTGTGAGTAGCCGCCCAGCGTATGGCCCGGTTCGTCCGGCGTCGGCGAGTTATAGGTGCCGGTCATGTGATCACAGTAGTTTTCCAGCCCGTCTTCACACTCTTCGCAATGTTTACAACTGTCGACAATACAGCCGACACCGACCAGATCGCCCGTCGCATGTTTTTCTACCTGATCACCAACGGCTACCACACGCCCCACAATTTCATGACCCGGCACGCAGGGGTAAACCGTCCCCGCCCACTCGGAACGGACCTGGTGGATATCGGAATGGCAGACGCCACAGTAAGCGATTTCAATTTTGACATCATGCGGTCCCGGTTCACGCCTGGTAATATCCATCGGTTCCAGCGGTTGCGTCGCGGAATAAGCACCAATAGCCTTGATATTCATTGCATTCACTCCTGTTCGAAGAGGTATCTGGATGATGTGAGGAACGTCTTTGCAGCAAAACTCGCTCATTCAATATAGCCAATGAATGGTTGCCCGTGATGGGCTCTGAGACGTTGATACCGGAGAGTTTAATGACCAATAGTGGTGTCGTTTTTCGTGGCAGATCACACTTTCTGGCACCAGCGATATCCCTTTTCCGCCTTAAAACCGGGGCGGTATCGTGACTGGCGAATTAGACTGCCGTGAAATTCAATTATTACGCACACGCCGTTTACCCCGCAAAAGAAACACGCAATAACTTTAACTGCCCGTTAATCATGCCAAATTCCAGTATAGTTGTGCCATCACAAACAGCCGGTGGAATTTGTTCATTAGCCTGCGAACCAATATTCAGCGTAATGCCATCGTCAGAAATATTCCCCGACATCGCCAGTTCACATATTCCCGTGACGTAGTGGCGCTCCCCTTTCTCTTCGTAATAGAAACGTCCATCATTGAGGGGATAATATTTTCTTTTTTGCTCCGCTGGCGTCAGCGAATGACTGAGATAATCATCAATCCATTGGGTACCCGGATGTATCGTGAATTTTGTGACATTATGCAGACGCCGCATAATGGTTTCTGAATGGCGATCAAATAGTGCTTCTGTGAAGGGTTCAGATTCAGGCAACTCAATCTCAGCGAGAAAGCCGAAATAGGTATCGTAGGGGAATTTTAAGAAGGTTTTTAGTTTCGTGGCATTCTTTGCACTCAGCGCTTGCTGAAACTTTTGCAATTGCGTTAAGGCATCTTTTTTCTGCTCCGGCGTGACCAGGGGCTGTATGCGCACCGCCTCGCATTCGTGTTGTGAATTTCCAGCAGGGCAAGTTGCCAGGACGGCCTGACTCAGAAACAACAGCGATAACCAAAGAAATTTCACGGCGTCTATCCATCCCTGGATAAAAAAGATAATCCGCAGTGTACGTCATGGGCAAAACGCAGAGGATATCGGGTTTTAAAATCGGAATAGTGCCTGCCCGGATATCCTCGCTGATAACGTTACACCACACTCCCCCACACCAGTTGTCCTTTATGGAACGTTGCCGTTCTCGGCGAGATACGCGCCACCGCCTCGGCGGAACAGGAGGCGTCCACCAGCACAAAACTGGCGTCATCCTGCGCTTTGGGCCACACGCGCTCGCCTTTTTCATTCAGCGGCAATACATCGCCAGTGGCTAAAAACAGCGAACGGGACAAATTCTGTTCGTTAGGGCGAATATAGAGCTGCGCGTACAGATTGGCTTTTTCCAGCATGTCGCCCAGGCCATAAGGTGACCAGTGGTCAATAACGCTGTCAGTTCCGGTCATGACTTTTACGCCTTTGTCGTGCAACTGTTTGAGCGGCATATGCAGCGTGCCAATCGGCACCGTCGAGGCGATAGAAATTTGCTGCGCCGCCATCCGGTGCGCCAGTTCATCTACCTGTTGTTCGTTGAGCGTTGCCAACGCAAAGGCGTGACTGATGGTCAGCTTGCCCTTCAGCTGTGGCGTTTTCTCTACCGTTTCAACCATATAATTGATGGCTGCCACACCTGCCGGAGTGGTTTCGTGCAGGTGAATATCGACGCCTTTGTCGTAGTCCAGCGCAATCTGAAACATGGTGTCGAGGGATTTTTCCATCGCGCCATCAACACTGGTTGGGTCCAGCCCGCCGACGTAATGCGCGCCCGCCTGCATCGCTTCACGCATTAAGGGTTCTGATTTCGACAGCAGCAAACCGTGCTGCGGGAAGGCGACGATTTCACACTCGAAGCCCGCCTGACGTCGCGCCAGCACCGCCTGCAAATTTTGCAGATTTTTCAGGCCGGAAACCGGTTCGATATTGCAGTGGCTGCGGGCAATGGTGGTGCCTTTCGACTGCAATAAATCGATCAGTTTTTCCGCTCGTTCCTGAGTGTACGGTTGCAGCTCCGGCAGCATTTTCTGCTCGAGTTTGATCATGTCCTGGATGGTGGTGCCTGCCGGGCGATTGAGCGAGCGCCACGGCCCGCCGTAAAAGGTTTTGTCGAGATGAATATGCATGTCGCGGGTGGTGGGCAGCATCAGCTTACCGCCAGCGTCATAGTACGGCAGCGTGGCGTCCGGATGCTGCTTGTTCTCGCGCAGGGCAACAATTTTGCCGTTCTGAATCTCTACGGTCTGGTGCGCCGTGCGGGTCTGTACCGCCACACCGTTTTCGTAGTCAAAACCGGTTTCCAGCAGCACGTTGTCGAGATAGTAGTGCGGGTCAGTGATTTTCATGGTGTTATTCGCGTCGCAGTGGGTTGTGCCAGAGACTGCCGCATGGGCGAGCGGCACAGAGGTACCAAACAGCGCGGCGGCGGTGACCATCTTACCGCTCTGGCTCAGAAACTCACGGCGGCTATGCTTTCTTTCATCTTACGTCCTTACGTTTTAATAATATGGGTGCCCGTTTCACCGCGCAGCGCCGCAGGCAGGCATTCCGGCGTGGTGATAATCACTTCTTTGCCGCCCTGTTCCAGGAACGTCAGGCTGGCGATGATTTTTGGCAACATGCTGCCAGGCGGAAAATGCCCTTCCTGCATATAGCGGGTCATGGTGGCAATATCCACCCGATCGAGCGCCTGCTGCTGCGGTTTACCAAAATGAATACACACTTTTTCCACGCCCGTGGTGATCACCAGAATGTCGGCGTGAATTTCACGGGCCAATAGCGCGGTAGAGAGATCTTTGTCGATAACCGCGTCCACGCTTTGGTAATCCCCCGCTTCAGTACGCACTACCGGAATTCCACCGCCGCCCGCGCCAATTACCACAAAGCCTTGTTGGATCAGCGTCTTAATGGCAGGTGCTTCGACAATACGTTTCGGTTCCGGCGAGGCGACCACGCGGCGATAGCCCCGTCCGGCATCTTCAACAAAACGCCAGTCAGGATTTGCCTTTTGTAATTCGTCACGCTGGCTGTCACTAAAGAATGCGCCGATGGGCTTGGTGGGATGAGCAAATCCCGGATCGTTTTTATCCACTTCCACCTGAGTCACCACGGTGACGGCTTTTTTCTCGCCGTGACGCGCCAGTCGGTTATTCAGCGCCTGTTGGATCAGGTAGCCGATGCCACCTTGCGTATCCGCCACACAGTTCGCCAGCGGCGTTAAGGGCAGCCCTTCGCGCTCGTGGGCAATCTCCGCACGGCGTAAATCCAGCCCGACCTGCGGCCCGTTGCCGTGGGTCAGCACAATGTCGTAATCGGAAGCCAGCATTTCCAGCACCGTATCGGCGACGGCCTTCACCGCCTCCGCCTGATGCTCAATCGACTGGCTGGCGTTATCTTTGATAATGCTGTTGCCACCAATGGCAACGACCACAAGTTCTTTCATGTTGTTATGTCCGCTACAGAGGGTGATGGGGTTATGACCAACGCCAGACTGCCTGATGCGCTACGCTTATCAGGCCTAGAATTCTCGTGCCATTCGTAGGCCGGATAAGGCGTTCACGCCGCATCCGGCAATGGTGACAAATGCCTGATGCGCTACGCTTATCAGGCCTACAGATTCTCGCGCCACTCGTAGGCCGGATAAGGCGTTCACGCCGCATCCGGCAGAGACAACGCGCACTTTGCAGGTCAGACGCCGTAACGTTCGCACCAGCCAAGAATGGCTTTTTCGAAGCAGGCGAATGGTGGATGCACAATGCCCGCGCCAATCATGCCGACGCCCGCATCTTTATGGGCAATGGCGGTGTTGATCACCGGCAGAATGCCACTGCTACCCACGCGGGTGATGTCGATTGCCGTCGGCACCCCCATAAAACCGAGCAGCGGAATGGTCACGTTGGGGTTTTCGCCGAGAGTGATTTCGCGCATCTGACGGGAGAAATCGATAGCCTCTTCCACCGTGCCGCCCACCAGCGCGACGATTGCAGGCGCGGTCGCCATAGCAAATCCGCCAATGCCGTAGGTTTCGGTGATGGCGCTGTCGCCGATATCCAATCCAGAATCTTCCGGCTTATAACCGGCAAACATCGGGCCGATGACCTGCTGCGCCGGACCGGTAAACCATTGCCCCGGTAATCCGCTGACCCGCAGGCCGAACTCGACGCCGTTACGCGCCATCGTGGTCACCACGGTGCTGTATTCGATGCCGTGCGCCGCATCCATCGCCGCTTTACACATCGCCATCCACGTCGGGCCGGAGAAGTAGTCGCTGCTGGCGACAAACTCAAACACTTCTCGCTGTTGCTCGACGGAATAGCCCGCCTGAATAATCCCCGGCGTCAGCGCCTGAATCAGCAACGTCGTCCCGGCGTTATTACGGTTATGGCATTCATCGCCCATATGCAGCGCCTGCGCCAGCATTAAGCGCAGATCGATCTCGCCGATAATTTTCATCGCGTCGCGCAGCATTGGCCCCTGCACATCGCGCATCCAGTTGAGGCGGTCAATCACGCTCTGGTCGTTAGCGCCCATACGCAAAATCTTCGCCATCTGCTCGCTCATATTGGTGTAAGCGATGTTGCCGTAGGTTTTGTTTTTCACGATGTGCATAAACATCGAGGCAGAGGTAACGCCCGCCATCGATCCCACGCAGTCGTGCTCGTGGCACGGCGAGAAGGTGATCTCCCCGGAGGCGGCCAGTTCAGCCGCCTCATCGAGATCTTTCGCCAGCCCTTCGAACACCAGCGCCCCGGTGACCGCGCCTTTCATCGCGCCACACATTTTTTCCCAGGTGATCGGCGGCCCGGCGTGAAGAATGGTTTTCGGCGTCATGCCCGGCACCACGTTAATCGCCTGATCAAAACCAATCAGCACCGGATGTGACTGAATAATGCGCTCCAGCGCCTGCTGGTTAGCGGCGGCGATTTTGTCTGCCAGCGGGGAATCGGCAATGTTGTCCAGCGCCTGCACCACCTGCATATTGCCCTGCCCCGGCGGCGTCCAGTCGAGTTGGGTCACTTCTACATGCTGCTTTTTCAGATCATCGCTAAACATGGCGATGCCGACGTTAATAACGTTCAACGGTTGGCTAAACAGTGACTGGCTCATCAGGCTTCCTCCCCTTTGCAGATAAATTCACGCGCCAGCAATCCGGTATTGGTGCTGCTGCTCGCCAGAATCACTCCGGCATCAAGCAGCATCTGGCTTTGTTGTTCTAACGATGGCGTATCGAGATCGGTACCCAGCACATAGGCGAGAATGATCAACTCGCGTCCTTCGGCAGCGGCGATCGCTTTCGCCTCTTTGATCGCCTCAATGGTGGAGCCGACCGGATCTTCATGCGATCCAAATCCGAGCACAAAATCCATCACGATCACCGCCACTTCTGGATCGCGCGCTTCTTCGATCAACCGGCTGATGCGGTTGGTGGGGTCAATCATTGGATGCGGCTTGCCGTTGGTGAAGTCGTCATCGCCAAAGTCGAGGAAGGTGTGTTTGATGCTGCGGTTGATATCTTGCAGGCGGAATTCAGGATCGGGCTGAATGTTGCTGTAGACATCACCGTGTTTTTCCATCACCGCGAACATGGTTTCGTCACACAGCGTGCCGCCGCAGAACAGGCCACGAATGTATTTCTGTTGCGGTTGCAGGCGAGCGCGCACATCCGCAATCAACGGCTGGTTCAGCGTATGCAGGTCGAGATGTTCCTGTTTCACGCCGGAGAGCATTACCGCTTTTAGCGCCGCCTCTTTGGTGCCGCGGGCAAACTGTAGACCCTGCTCATCCACTGGCGTTTCGCCACGACCGAGGAAGCAGACCACCACCGGCTTGCGGCAGGCACGTGCGCGTTCCAGCACTTTGCGGGCCACCGCAGGCGCGGGAGGTTTTGAAATCAGCGCGATAATTTCAGTTTGCGGATCGTTTTCCAGCATGCTGATGGCATCGAGCATCATCAGGCCGCCGATTTTCTCGCTCAGGTCGCGCCCGCCGGTGCCGATCAGTTGTGAAACGCCGCCGCCAAATTCATGAATGCGGACGCTCAGCTCCTGGCTGCCGGTGCCGGATGCGCCAACAATACCGATGTTGCCGCGACGCACGGCGTTACCAAAGCAGAGCGCCGCGCCGTTGATAATCGCCGTGCCGCAGTCTGGCCCCATCATCAGCAGCCCTTTTTCGTGGGCCAGTTGCTTGAGCGCCAGTTCATCTTCAACTGAGACGTTATCGGAAAACAGCATCACGTTGAGATCGTTTTGCAGCGCCTGACGCGCTTCGCGAGCAGCAAACAGACCGTTGACCGAAATCACTGCCAGGTTACTTTCCGGGATATGCTTTTTGGCGCTGGCAATAGTGGCGTAACGCGCCTCGTGCGAGCCACTTTGCGCTTTGCTGTTGAACAGTTCTTCAATCTCCACCAGCAACTGCTCGTTGTCTGCGCCCGCTTTGCCGTTGATGACAATCATCAGATCGCCGTTTTTCGCCTGCTCCAGCTCCGGCGTCAGCAGCCCTAAATTCTTCAGCACGCCTTTGTTCATTTCGGTCGCCATCGCCACAAATGCCTGCTCGACGCCGTCGAGTTTATTTGCACGCGTGGAGATAGACATCAGCGAGACAGAATCAAAATAGGTATTCGGTTTAATGACTATTTTAACTGACATAATTCCCTCCGTAGGTTTGGCTCAGCGCACAACCATCAGCCATGCCATACAGCATGTCGCAGCCGGAACTGGAGCCAATATGTTTAATTTTTTCTATTGCCTGAGTTGCGTTCCCAGGGATGTCATAAATAATGTTGTGAATAAAACGATGAATATTTTCCCGGCAGCGTTGTTGTAATGCGGCTTCCAGCGTTATGGCACTTAATAACGTGGTATTATTTCTGCCGCGTTGCAGACCGAGATAAAATTCCTCTTTGTATTTTTCTGCCGAATTTCCGGGAATAAATAAAATAAGCGCCAGACCTGTTAAATAATCGTCGGCTGATGGCGTAAGGCCAATCCCTAAGCCCATCATACTGGCGACCGCTGAGGCGATATTTTGTTTATCGTTTACTGCCTGAATAACTGCCCGTCGTTTAATATGTAATTCTTTATTTAACGCCTGATAAAACGGATTATCGCCGCGATAATTAAACAGGGTTTCATTTTCCCCCAGGTGCTGATGAATAATGTCATGCCACTGTTGCCAGGCGATAAGGTGAAAATTCACAGCGGTCATTTGCAAGGTTGGGGACAACCAACGCTGGCAATGACTCATCTCTATATGAAGATGTTGACCAACCGTAATGCCTTGATCGTCAAACTGAACCTTATCACCATGCCGGAACAGACCATCAAAGTGAGGGAGTGCCAACCGACAACTGTTTGGCGCATTGTCGTACTCTTCACAAAGCAGCGTCAGCAACTGCTGGCGGGCCGGAAGTGCGATATTTACCGCTCTGGCAAAGACCTGTTCAACCTGTCCTTGCCCCCGCTGCGCCAGAAAATCAGCATCCGCAGTTAGCGCCCACACACACCGTCTTTCTGGTGTGTTGATAGCAAGCCTCCCGGTTTATGCACCTGCGGCAATCAGTAACTGCGCAATCTCTTCAAAGCCTCGTTCCCGCGCCAGTTCCAGCGGCGTTTTGCCATATTTATCCGTCATGTGCGGGCTGGCACCGTGTTCAAGCAATAACTGGACAATCGCCTGCTGTTTAATCCCGCCATCATTAAGCACAATTGCTTCCAGTAGCGGCGTCCAGCCAACATGGTTGGTCTGGTTAACGTTAATCTCCGTATGCGCCAAAAGCTCTTTTACAATACTTAAATGGCCTTTTTCACAGGCAGGCGTCAGGCCGACACCGCCAAAACGGGTGACGCAATTAAGATCGGGTTTAGCCGGTAAAATAATCCGTAACAGGGTTAAATCGCCGGTCAGGCAGCTAATTAAAAAAGGATTTGAACATATTTGATCTTGCTTATTAATATCCGCTCCGGCATCAATTAATGCCTGAACGCAAGCATATTGCTGATATAAACTTGCCAGCGTAATTGCCGTTTTCCCCTGACGATCGCAGGTATTAATATCGACACCCAGCGCAAGGCAGGTTTTTACTTTATCGATATCACCCTGTTGCGCAGCCAATAAATAGTCGGCAGGTAGATTTTTTATAGTCATTCACATTCCCCTGGTTTTTGTGGCTGTTTTCGATGAATTGAGAATAGCAACGATAATCTGATAAAAGAACCCGCTTAAATTTAATTCGCCGTATTTCGCCTTTTTGTTGAATGATGTTCAACAATCTTTTCGCAGTGTGCGGTAGTGCAATATTTGTTTCTTTGACCCGATACCCTTTCACTCAATCAGGTTTTATTTCTCTATAGTCTGCACATGTAAGAGTAGCTTTCGTCCATGTCTAACCAGAGGGGAACAAGATGAACGGACTCACGGCAACGGGTGTCACCGTCGGTATTTGTGCAGGGCTTTGGCAGTTAGTGTCTTCACATGTCGGGCTCTCTCAGGGATGGGAATTATTAGGAACTATTGGCTTCGTCGCCTTTTGCAGTTTTTATGCCGCAGGCGGCGGTAAATCGGGGTTTATCAGAAGCCTGGCGGTTAATTATTCCGGGATGGTGTGGGCGTTTTTCGCCGCGCTGGCTGCCGGTTGGCTGGCCTCGGTGAGTGGATTGTCCACGTTCTGGGCGAGCGTGATTATGACTGTCCCCTTCTCGGCGGTGGTGGTCTGGCAAGGGCGTTTCGGTTTACTGTCTTTTATTCCCGGAGGCTTTCTCGGCATGACGCTATTTTTTGCCAGCGGGATGAACTGGACGGTGACATTACTGGGTTTTCTGGCGGGTAACTGCGTGGGGATAATTTCAGAATATGGCGGACAAAAATTAAGCGAAGCGACGACTAAACGCGACGGGTATTAAAAGTTATTCAAAAATAATTATCTATCTTTAACCGATACCTCTACAGTCATGGCTGGAGAAATTCATAGTAGATAATGGCGGGAATGGTTTAATGAACTCAATTTTTACCGAAGAGAATCTGTTGGCATTTACTACCGCTGCGCGTTTTGGCAGTTTCAGTAAAGCCGCAGAAGAGTTGGGTTTAACCACTTCCGCCATTAGCTACACCATCAAGCGAATGGAAACAAGACTGGATGTGGTGCTGTTCACTCGTAGTACCCGCAGCATTGAGTTAACCGAGTCCGGGCGTTATTTTTTCCGCAAAGCTACCGACCTGCTGAATGATTTTCACGCCATCAAACGCAGCATCGATACTATTTCGCAGGGTATAGAAGCACGGGTGCGCATTTGTATTAATCAGCTGCTTTATACGCCCAAACACACCGCACGCTTATTACAGGTACTGAAAAAGCAGTTTCCTACCTGCCAGATTACCGTCACCACCGAAGTGTATAACGGCGTCTGGGATGCGATTATTAATAATCAGGCGAATATCGCTATCGGCGCACCCGACACGCTGCTGGACGGTGGCGGCATTGATTACACGGAGATTGGCGCAATTCGCTGGGCTTTTGCTATCGCCCCGGATCACCCATTAGCCTTTGTGCCGGAGCCGATCGCCGAAAGCCAGCTGCGTCTTTACCCTAATATCATGGTGGAGGACACCGCGCATACGATTAATAAAAAAGTGGGCTGGTTGCTGCATGGGCAGGAGTCGATTCTGGTGCCAGATTTCAACACCAAATGTCAGTGCCAGATTTTAGGTGAAGGAATTGGTTTTTTGCCGGATTACATGGTCCGTGAGGCGGTGGCGCAATCCCTGCTGGTTACCCGACAAATCCATAATCCGCGTCAGGATTCACGCATGTTACTGGCGACTCAGCATTCTGCTACGGGTCAGGTGACGCAGTGGATTAAAAAACAATTTGCGCCAAATGGCATATTAACGGGGATCTATCAGGATTTACTGCATCGGGAGAATTAATCGCTGCCAACCTCCCGATGCGCTGTGAATAGCGGTTTACATCAACCACCAGCTTTCATTACCCATTCAGAAACAAATTTATTACCCGGTACTGGCGGAGAGTACAAATAGCCCTGCAAAAAGTGAACGCCTTTGCCGATCATTAAATCCGCCTGCTCCTGGGTTTCTACCCCTTCCGCCACGATACTCAGACCAGGCTTACGCGCCAGTTCGACAATATTGTCCACAATATGACCGGATATTTCGTCCACGCTCGCCATTTGCACAAATGACTTATCGATCTTAATAAAATCGACCGGGAACGCCTGCAAGTAACGATAGGTCGCATAACCCGTACCAAAGTCATCCAGCGCAAAGGTAATGTTGTGCTGATGAAGGCTGTCAAATATCGCTCTGGCTTCTGGCGTTACCGGAATAGGGTTACGTTCCGTTAGCTCGAGAACCAGTTTGATTTTATCGTTACCTAATTTCTTAACCAGGTTCAGACACTCTTTTTCAAATCCCGCAGCCAAAAAACACCCCGCCGAGACGTTGATGCCAATATGGAAATTGTCCGGCAGCAAATGTTTTACCGGCATCAGAATATCCGCAGTCTGTTTCATCAACTGGCGAGTCATTATGACGATAAGACCAGATGACTCCGCCAGAGGAATAAACTGATCCGGTGGGATAATTCCCGTTTGTGGATGCTCCCAGCGGACAAGCACCTCACAGCCCGTCAGTACCCCAGTCTGCGCGCAGAAAACCGGTTGGATCCACGGTTTAAATTCATGGTTTTCCAACGCCAGACTGATGGCTTCAGGCGTGACGATATGGTGACAACGGTTATCAGGAATATAAAAATTATTTTTATTTCCCGTGCCACTGATGACTTGCGGATGATATTGAAAAAAGATATCCCGCCAGAAGGTAATATCACTCTGGATGCCTAGTTTTTCATACAGCTGCTTCTTTTGATGTGAAATTGTCTTTGCACTGCGATTTCTGTACTGTGAGATTTCTGTAACCGACATTCCCTCCATTAGCAGCTTGAGTAAAAGCCGTTCTTTTTCGGACACGATACCAGGCAACGTCAAATTCACCGTTGCCCCGAACTCTTCCAAAAAAACACTCAAATCATGCGAAGCCATTGAACACACCTTGATTAAATCTTGTGCGCCAGCTAAATCTGCGAGTCTTCACTCTGACTGATAAAGCTGGCTGCAAGAAAATGACACAGAGAGCCGAATTATCTCCCGTTCGGCTCTCTCTCCTTTTACTCATTATTCAGATCAGAATTGCCACTTAATGCCAACCATTGCAGAGGTGTCATTATATCCCCTATCGGCAACCTGAACGCCCACATTCCCCCAGACATTCAGGTTGGCATTTAGCTGTCCTTCCACCCCGGTTTTTATCTCAGCAATATTTCGGGCTCCATCCTGAGTGACGGACACGCCATCCATACTGGTGCTGAAATCCTTACTGTTATGCAGCCAGTTCACTTCTACAAACGGCTGGAACTCGCGGGATTTACCGTCATCCATTTTATGGTGGCTCTTCAGCCAGGTTTTTACGCCAAGTCGGGTTTGAACATTGCCATCACCGTTGCTATGAACGAGGGTTCCGTTGCTTTCGCGGTGATTATCGGCTTTGACTCCCATCCAGGTAACCTGTGCTTGCGGCTGAACATACCATTCATTACGCGTTCCCTGGCTGCCATTAAATTCAGCTAATTTGTGTTTGTATCCAGCTTCCAGTGAAGCGGTAAATCCTTTTGATTTATAGGATTCACTTTGTAAGTCATCCCCTTTCACTGTGTTATCAAACCAGCTGTACTGCGCCCAACTGTCGAGATACGCGCCATTACGCGACTCGTCATCGGCATACCAGGTGGCATAGAGGCCTGTGCTATATCCGTTCACACTCGCTTTTGCACGATAACCGGTTCGCGAGGAAATGGTTTTGCTGTCGCTGTTGCCATATCCCGCCATGACCCCAACATGCCAGCTGTCGCTGCCGTTTTGGCTCCACTGCGCGACATCGCCTCCCAGTTGCAGAACATAGCGATTGCTTTGGGTTTTCAGCTGGCCGCTGCCATCACGCCATTTATTATGACCACCTTCATGGCGCATCCACATAGTGGTTTGTTTCTGCTCACCCGTCACCATGTCGGTATAGTACGTATTACCCAGACGCTCATGCAGACGCGTGGTGAACATGGTATTCGCTGCTGCAAGGTTCGCAATGTAGCTACCCGCCTCCGGTCGCAGGTCATTATCCACATTCAGATCCGGACCCGGCGTAGGTGTCGGGTTAGGGTTCAGCTCTGGATTCGGGTTTGGCTCCGGATTCGGCATCGGGTCTGGCTCCGGCTGCAGTTCAGGAGAATCACTGCCGCTGGTCAGATACCAGTTACCACTATTTGCCCCTTGTCCACGCGCGAGAGTGTAGTCATATGCCCCCGCAACGATACGCCCAGCCTGAACAAATTCGCCCTCAGACTTACCGTCAACATGGATAAGTTCGATACCGTTAAGGGTTTTCGCACCTGTACCGCCAGCGTTATTCACCGTAACGGCAGTCGTGCCGCTAGTATCGCCCTCGACAACCAATTTATCGGTTACTGAGTCATCGCCATTCAGTACCGTATTCATTACTAGTTGACCGTTATTACCGTGGTAGTTCCCCTTCACCACTAACACATTGCCAGTTTGCTGTCCTGACATTCCGGTCATCAGCGTACCGTTGTTGGTCAGATTGCCGCCCAGGGTGTAATTCACAGACGCAGCCGCTCTTTTTTCAGCGCTATTATTCAACGCCAGGGTACCGTTGTTCTCAACGTTTGCGCTACCCAATCCCTGCGCATGACTTACCAGGACATTAGCCGAATTAGCAATGTTCACATTCGCCGTCAGGTTGCTGTTATCGCCCGCGATATCCAGCGTGCCGCCCTGAATATTCAGCTCTCCGCTCCCCGTTAACGAACCGGATGAATTGCCCCCGTTGGTAACCGTCAGACTCCCGCCGTTCAAGCTCAGCAGTGAATCGGCGCTGCCATTGAGCGTGCCCACGATCTGGCTGTGACCATTCATATCCAGTTCAGTCTCTGCCGCCAGACGCAGTTCATGGGTATTACCCAACACGTTATCGTTATTCAACAAAAGCGTCCCACTGCGCAGATCGGTAACACCGGTATAGTCGTTGTCTTTGTTAGAAAGCGATACGGTCTGACCCTTCTGGCTGCTGAATGCCAGGTCACCACTGCCGGTAATCTTTGCGCTGAGATCGGCGGCATTCTCGCTTTTACCGTTAGAGCTCAGCACCAGAGCATCGCTGTCGGTAGCGTGTAAATCAAGCTGGGTCAGGCCGTAACCGATATACAGACCGTCATTGTTTACCCCACTCGTCAGACGATAGTCGTAAGTGCCGACGGCCGCTTTTTGCCCATTCTGCTGAATATCACGTTGGGCGCTGCTGGAGAGGATTTGCCCATTTTTATCCTGCAATTGCAGATTGCCCGCATCGCCCAGAACTTCCGCACCTTGCGCATCAACCAACTTAATGGTGCTGTTACCATCATCGACTTCAGTGAGCGATAACGCAGAGTCAATATCACGAGATACAGAGCGGACAACGTCACTGTCAGAAACCTGAATCACACCCTCGCCACGCAAATCCAGCGTTTTACTAACGTTGACTGTCCCTTCTGTCATCTGTGCACCAGCTGCCAGGGCACCAAAATCAACCGTTCCGCCGGAGAATCCCAAAGTGCTAATGGAGTGAGCGCCCTTACCCACTGTTACCTGGCTTCCCTGACCCGCAGTGATCCCGCCTCTCTGCAGAAACTCAGCATTCTTTTCCAGGTTAAATGTCGTGTTCTGGAACGCCAGTGAACCCTGGAACCAGTCTGTATAGGCAAACTCATCGAAGGAGAATTCGTGATTCCCCATGTTTATTTCAACAATGCCTCTACCTTCAAGATCGTTATCAAATACCCAATCTTTGTTGGCATTGATTTGCAGTTTGCCATCAACATCCAGTTCTGCACGGCCGATGTTCTTGTCTTCAGAAATAACAGCTACAGCATCGGAAGCGACATCAATATATCCGTAGAATGCATAGTTATTGCCGGTCAGCGTCACTGTCCCACTGTCGATACTTATTGTACCGTTGCCGGAGATCTTATTGGCAAAGGTCATGCTATCCTCAGCCTTCAAGTGTAATTTCCCGCGGTTGGTGATCTCTGCTGTACCTATATTTTGGGTGATCCCTAAAGCGCCATTTTGCTCAATTTTGACTTTACCGCTAAAGGCGGAGTTATCCCCGGTTAAGTAAGTCGTGCCATTGAGCGCATTGATATAGCCCAGGCCCTCGCTGCCACTGACAATATCCGCGGAAATAGTCGCGTTTTTATCCGTGTGGTTTAAGGTGATTTTCTTATCGGATGTCTTTGCCCACACAAACTCAATTTTTTCGGCATCAATAATCCCTGCCGCCTTCGCTGCGCTTCCTTCCTGTGCACCTAACGCTAACTCAGAGTTGGTGCTTAAACTAATTTTCGGTGCGGATATTTTACCTCCATCTGATACGACTAATGTTGTATCAGAACGTTGGTCGTAATAACCCAGGCTAATATGTTCACGAGCATTAACTTCACCACCGTTATTAACCGACAGGAACTGATTACCGCCATATCCGCCGTAAACGCCCATAAAGAAGGTCCCGGCATTTACCTGACTACCTTCGCCGCTTACATTCCCCTGCGTATAAGTCAGACGACTGGTGCCCTTAACATGGATTTTGCCGCCATTGGAGACATTAAAATAGCCTTGATCATGTCTCATGCCTGAGTTTGACTCATACAAATCATCAGCATATAACTCGCTGCCGGCATTGGAGACATTCAGGAACCCCGTACCTTTCAGCAAAAAGTTAAGTGGGCCATTGATTGTTACCTTTCCTCCGGTAATATCCAACCCACCACCAGAAGCGAGAGTCAGACGCGGACGGGAAGTATCTGTCGCATTGATTACCAGATTGGCATTGTCGGTCACTGAAATACGGTAATCAATAGTCTGGTTATCTTTACCGAATACAGCAGTGTAATCTTCACTTACAGCGACATCTTTAGACAGTGCCAGAGATGAATATAAACTTATCGCGCTAATTAAAACAGCCCGGGACTTTTTTCCTTTTACTCTGCTCCCCAGCTCAGAGCAGACGCTCCAACAGTTACGGGACCTGTTCCACTTTAGCCGATATATTTTATTCATCACAATCTCCAGCAATACATCCAAATAAAACTAAGATTGCATAAACAGCAACGCATTAAATGCCATTCCGGTTACTGTTCATCGCATATAAAAATTCAAAAATTTTGCATAGCATTGGCAACCACATATCTGAGTATGTAGTTCAGAGGGTAATAAAATAGCAAGTTATTACTTAAAACTTATTTTAAGTTAACACTCTTAACTTTATCATTACATTCCTCCCAGTCTCTAATACCTGCGCATTATATGTATCCAGGATACTCAAATCAACTCAAAATATAAACAAAAGCAGGAGAAATACATTTAATATACAGCCGATAAAAGCGGTAACTCTTATTAGGTATCAAAATATAAGAATCGTCTTATTAATAAATATATAACTCTATAGGACTGAATCCATTCAGCTAATACAAAATAAAATCGTTAATTAATAAAATATAAAATCATGAAGTGATACAAGAGGAATTGCAGGATATGACATGACAATCATATATAATATATGCATAATTTTTTACAGCGAGTCAATGATTCCCGCGCCATATGCAGACATGGCGCGGTTTTATGCAATAACAATCACGCGTCCGGGAACATCACGCTATGGCCCGGCGCTTCACGATGGAGATGGATAAAGTTAAGGTGCCGCTCGTACTGGTCGAGAATATCGGTGATCACCTGCTCTTTGCTGTAGTCCATCAGGTCGTT
>OBUN01000158.1_pt1 | contig 29972 bp, 17 predicted proteins | sample 1475851 | NCBI WGS metagenome assembly OBUN01 (sample SAMEA2579932, study PRJEB22360) | human gut metagenome | reverse complement strand
TGCCCAGTAGGGGGGGGGGGGGGCCCCGCCCCCCCCCCCCCCCCGCCATTACGGCTGCCGGGTCACCACCACCACCCTTTCCCGGGAGCAGCACCGCTGGGCTACCGAGCGCATGGCCCGCGCCGGGCTGCAGGATCGCGTCGAGGTGCTGCTCTGCGACTACCGCGATCTGCGCGGCGAGTACGACAAACTGGTGTCGGTGGAGATGATTGAGGCGGTGGGCCAGCGCTACCTCCCGGCCTTCTTCCGCACCTGCCAGGCGCGCCTGCGCCCGGGCGGCAGAATGGCCCTGCAGGCGATCACCATCCAGGATCAGCGCTATCGCGACTACAGCAAAAGCGTCGATTTTATCCAGCGCTACATCTTCCCCGGCGGCTTTTTGCCCAGCATCACCGCAATGAGCGAGCTGATGACCCGCCATACCGATTTTGTGGTGCGCAACCTGTTCGACATGGGCCCGGACTACGCCCGCACCCTGGCGCACTGGCGGCAGCGTTTTACCCACGCCTGGCAGGATATTGAAAAGCTCGGCTTTGATGAGCGCTTCCGCCGGATGTGGCTCTACTACTTCGGCTACTGCGAAGCCGGATTTAACGCCCGCACCATCAGCGTGGTGCAGCTCACCGCGGAGCGGGTATGACACGCCCGGCGCAGCACCTGCTGATGGCCCTCGCGTTCGATGTTTACTGGACGCTGGTGGTGATGTTACGCGAGCGCGGTCTGCTGATCTGGCTGACGCTGGCCATTTTCGCCTGGCTGCGGTTGCCGGCGGCCAGCCGTCCACCCGCCCTGCTGTTGGCCGCGGCGGGCTGCGGCCTGGACGCCTGCTGGGCGCTGGCGGGACTGATCGATTTTCGCGGCGACAGCCTGCTGCCCCTGTGGATGGTGGCCCTGTGGCTGATGTTCGCCGTCGTCTGGACCCGACTGACCCGCACCACGACGCTTCCCGGCTGGGTGCTGGCCACGGTGGCGACCGTCGGCGGCCCGGTGGCCTACCTGCTCGGCGCTCGCCTCGGAGCCATGACCCTGCTGGTGCCGATGGCGCTTGCCGTGGCCGCCATGGCCTGCGGCTGGCTGGTGCTCATGCTGTTATTCCATCTGGGGATGGGGAGGCGAAAATGAGATTCGCGCTGTTACTGCTGTGGCTGACCACCCTCGCTCCGGCGGCCCACGCCGCCGACTGGCTGACGTGGCGTCGCGTCGGCGAGGCGACCCTCACCTGGGGGCCGTTCACCGTCTATCACTCGCAGCTGCGCACGCCCAATGGCCGGTATGACGGCCCGCAGCAGGATCGGGCGCTGATCATCACCTACCGGCGCGACATCGATCGCGAGGCGCTGGTGGACGCCACCCGCGACCAGTGGCAGGCGCAGGGCATTCTGCAGCAGGAGCCGCGCAGCGAAGCCTGGCTGCGCATGCTGCAGGGGATCTGGCCGGACGTCGCGCCGGGCAGCCAGCTGGCGTTCGTGGTCAGCGGCGGCGAGGGGCAGTTCTGGTACCGCGCCAGCGCCGCGCAGACCGCCTTTACCCCGCTCGGCCCGCGCCAGTCGGCGGCGTTCAGCACCCGCTTTCTCGCCATCTGGCTCGATCCGCGCACCACTTATCCCGAACTGCGTCAGCAGTTGATCGGAGGTACACCATGAAACGCATTCTGACCCTTGGCCTGGCGCTGCTGATGCTGATCCTCGCTGGCTGCAGCACCGAGGTCACGGAGTACCGGCAGCAGCAGCCCGCCCTCGACATCTTTCACTATTTTCAGGGGCGAACCGAGGCGTGGGGGATGGTGCAGGATCGCAACGGCAAGCAGCTGCGCCGCTTCCATGTTGAGATCGATGGCGACGTCGTCGGCGACACCCTGACGCTCCATGAGCGCTTTGTCTATGACGATGGCGAGAAGCAGCAGCGGGTGTGGCGCATTCGCCGCACCGGCGATAACCGTTATCAGGGCACCGCCGGAGACATCGAAGGCGTGGCCAGCGGCCAGGCGGCGGGCAATGCCTTTCACTGGCGCTACAGCATGAACGTCGAGGCCAGCGGCAGCCGGTGGCTGCTGCACTTTGACGACTGGATGTTCCTGCAGGACGGCAGCCATTTGTTTAACAAAACCGAGATGAAGAAATTCGGCATTACGGTCGCCACCGTGACCCTTTTCTTTACCCGAACCACAGCAGAAGAGAGGACAGCGCCATGAACACGCAACCTGTCATTGGGATCAGCGGATGTTTAACCGGCTCAGCCGTGCGATTCGACGGCGGGCATAAGCGTATGGGCTTTGTGATGGATGAGCTCGCGCAGTGGGTGGCGTTTAAACCCGTCTGCCCGGAGATGGCGATCGGCCTGCCCGTTCCCCGTCCGGCGCTCCGCCTGGTGCAGACCCCGGTCGGGGAGATCCGCATGCGCTTCAGCCACGCCCCGCACGAGGATGTGACGGAGAAGATGGCTGATTTCGCCAGCGCCCACCTGGCAACCCTGGGCGAGCTGTCGGGCTTTATCGTCTGCGCCAAATCGCCGAGCTGCGGGATGGAGCGCGTGCGGCTGTATGACGAAAAAGGCAATCGCGGGCGTAAGGAAGGCGTGGGGTTGTTTACCGGCGCCCTGATGGCGCGCTACCCGTGGCTGCCGGTGGAAGAGGATGGCCGGCTGCACGATCCGCTGCTGCGGGAGAATTTTGTCGAGCGCGTTTTCGCCCTGCATGAACTCAACGCCCTGCGCGCCCGCGGCCTGACCCGTCACGGCCTGCTGGCCTTTCACAGCCGCTACAAGCTGCAGCTGCTGGCTCACCACCAGGCGGGCTACCGGGAGATCGGCCCGTTCGTCGCCTCGCTGCATGAATGGGAGGATCTGGAGGCTTTCTTCGAGGTTTACCGCGAAAAGCTGATGGCGATCCTCAAGCAGCCCGCCTCGCGGAAAAACCACACCAACGTGCTGATGCATATTCAGGGTTATTTCCGCGACCAGCTGAACAGCCGCCAGCGCGGCGAGCTGCGGGAGGTGATCCTCAACTATCGCGCCGGGCTGCTGCCGATCCTCGCCCCGCTGACGCTGCTTAAGCACTATCTGGCCGAGTATCCGGATCGCTACCTGCAGGCGCAGAACTATTTTGACCCCTACCCGCAGGATCTGGCCCTGCGCCTGACGGTGAACTGAGGGGAACCTGGGCCAGCTGCCCGGCGGCGCTGCGCTTGCGCGGGCCTACGGGGTGTGAGCCTGTGTGAGGGATCGTAGGCCGGATAAGGTATGTATCGCACCAATCGTAGCCCGGCTAAGCGTAGCGCCAGCCGGGAACGCTCCTTCGACAGCGCTATCGCATCAGAACCATGCCTCAAACATCCCGCCGACGTTCAGTGAATCCAGCTGCTGGTCCTGGGTGCCGTTAACCTTCGCGGTATGCTCGTTGTCCACCTGACCGCCGGTCACATAGAAGCGCAGCATCGGGCGGAACTCCGGCCCCATGCCGATGGCGATGTTCTGCGACAGCGTCAGCTTCCAGCCGTGGTTATCCCCGCCCTGGTCGTAATCCACGCGCTGGTAGCCCGCTTCCAGCCAGGTGGAGTGCACGTCGTTCCAGAAGTACATTGGCCGCACGATGGCGCCGTAGTTTTTACGGTTGTCGGTGTTGTCCTTGCCGTTGTCGTAGTCATGGAAAGCCAGCAGGTATTCGATCTGCGCCTGCTGGGTGAACTTATGGCTGCCCTCGAAGCTGGCGTAGACCGTGGTCAGGTCGTCGGTTTTGTTGTAGACGCTGTTATCCGAGTTGTCGGAGTAGCGCAGGATCACCTTGTTCACCCCGCTGTCGTTGGTGTGGCTCAGCACCAGGCCGCCCTGCCAGGCTTCGAGGCGCGCGTCGCTGTCCACCGCCTTCGAGTCAAAACCGTAGTTGGCGTACACCTCGACGTCGATCGGCCCGGCCTTGATGTTGTGGGTTTTGGTGGTCAGCGCGTAGTGACCGTTATCGCCGGTGTCGGAGCTGCCGGTACAGGTGATGCGCGACGGGTTGGTCTCATCGGCCATCACTTCCGGGCTACAGGATTTCACCTGCGACACCGTCGCCACGTCGAACTGCACGCCGCCGATATCAAAGTTCTTCACCCCGGCGCCCTGGCCGTCGTGGTTCATCCAGAAGTAGTCGTTGATCCCCTGTTGCGGACGCTGGTGGAAGTCGCGCCCGGCCCAGATATAGGCGTTGGGGTTGGAGTCGAGGACGTTGGTGACGCCGACGTAGGCTTTCTTCAGGTTAACTTCGTCGCTCCAGTGGTCGAACATCACGTTGAGATCCCAGATAGCCCCCTGCGCGCTTTTGAAGGCCTTGCTGATCTGGAATTCGCCGCCGTTGCTTTCGTTGCCGAGACGGCCGATCGCCGAGGCGCCGTTATAGGAGCCGTCGACGCCGACATATTTCTGGTCGCCGGTCTGGAAATGGGCGCCATAGCGGGCATAGCCGCTGAACTTGAGGCCGAACGGAATGGCCATATCCGGCGAGGCGGCGGTTGTCTGCGGGTTGGTGATCACGTCGACCTTTTTGTCGGCCGCGGCGTCGATTTTCGCCTGGCGGTCGGCCAGCGCTTTATCAACGGCTTTGGCGACGATGGCGTCGATCTGTTCCTGAGTAAATTCTTGCGCCATTACAGAGGTAAGCGGAAAAAACGCGGCGATAACCGCCATGGTTAATGGAAGCTTTTTTATCATTGTCATGAGTTTCTCAATATAGGTTAATTTTATTCAGACAATAACCAGCCTATTCTGAGCTGACAGAATATGTCGCTATCATCAGAACAAGTTATTTTTTATTTTGTACGGTCACAGAGGCATTACACAATTATCGCTACTTTCCCTCCTTCGTTGGTATTAGACAGACGGTCTTTCGCCACTGACAAAAAAACACAGCACGAACAAATAAACGCTATTTTTCGGCTGCAGGCAGACGGCGTAATACATGCCCCCGCAGGGGCATGTCAGCAAAATTTAACCAAAGATATAGGTATTGACGAGATTTTCGAGTAATTCCTGACGCCCGCTGTGAGGCTGCGGATTCAGATTATGCTGCTCAGCGTACCGGGCAATATTATCCAGCGACATCTGCCCGGTCATAATTTTCTGCCCCAGCTCGCCCTGCCAGCCGGCATAGCGTTTTGCCAGACCCTGATCGAGCTTGCCATCCTCAATCATGCGCGCGGCCAGCTTGAGGGACAGCGCCATTACGTCCATGGCGCCAATATGGCCATAGAACATGTCGTATTTGTCGGTGCTCTGCCGACGGACTTTGGCGTCAAAGTTCAGGCCGCCGGTGGTGAATCCCCCGGCTTTGAGGATCTCGTACATCACCAGGGTATTTTCTTCCACGCTGTTCGGGAACTGGTCCGTATCCCAGCCGAGCTGCGCATCGCCGCGGTTGGCATCAACAGAGCCAAAGATCCCCAGCGCGATGGCGCTGGCGATTTCATGATGGAAAGAGTGCCCCGCCAGGGTGGCGTGGTTGGCTTCAATGTTCACCTTGATCTCATTTTCAAGACCAAACTGCTTCAGGAAGCCATACACCGTCGCGACATCGTAATCGTACTGATGCTTGGTGGGCTCCTGCGGTTTCGGCTCGATAAGCAGCGTGCCGCCAAAGCCAATCTTATGCTTATGCTCCACCACCATCTGCAGGAAGCGGCCAATCTGCTCGCGCTCCTGACGCAGGTCGGTATTCAGCAGCGACTCGTACCCTTCGCGGCCGCCCCACAGCACATAGTTTTCGCCGCCGAGCTGGTGGGTGGCGTTCATGGCGGTCACCACCTGCGTGGCCGCCCAGGCAAACACCTCCGGATCGGGGTTGGTCGCCGCTCCGGCGCCGTAGCGCGGGTGGGTAAAGCAGTTGGCGGTGCCCCACAGCAGTTTCACGCCGGTTTGCTGCTGTTTCTCCGCCAGCACCTCGGTCATCACGGCGAAATTGTGCAGATATTCTTTCAGCGACGCGCCTTCTGGCGAGACGTCGACATCGTGGAAGCAGTAATACGGCACGTTGAGCTTGTAGAAAAATTCAAACGCCACGTCCGCTTTGCGTTTGGCCATTTCCAGCGCATCGCCCGCGGCCTGCCAGGGACGCTCAAACGAGCCGGCGCCAAACATATCCGCGCCATTCCAGCAGAAGTTATGCCAATAACAGGCGGCAAAACGCAAATGGTCTGCCATGCGTTTTCCCAGCACGATTTCATCCGGATTATAGTGGCGAAACGCCAGCGGATTATCGGTTTTCGGTCCGGCAAAGCGAACGCGATCAACCTGGTCGAAATAGGTTTGCATGATGAACTCCGAAATTGAGAAACAGGAAAATTAACAACTGTGACACATCGTGTATTCTCATCGTCGGTTGCTCAATTACGTTATTTCACTCGGCGATTGAGAAAATGCTCAAATGTGAGCCATCTCGCAAATAAAACTATTTTAAATATCTCGCTTCGCGCGCGTATAGCGTACACTTCCTGGGGAATTCAGGTATCCATACCAAATTAAAATGCCGATTTTGTCACAATGTCTGCCTGCCAAAAAATTAGCGGCGGATAACGATTCAACGCAGGCGATACAGGCCTTTGCTTCGAGGATCACAGAAGTAAAAAAACATAATTACGTAATTTAAAAACGTAATAGATTCTTCCAGGTCAACTGTGTCAGAAAGTGTTTCACCTACACAAAACAAACCGGAGTCTGCTTAGAATGAGTAAAAACATAATGCACAGTCGGCATGATGAATATCATAAATTAACCCGCGGAGAACGAATTGGTTATGGCATGGGCGACTTTGCGCAAAACCTGGTTTTCGGCACAATTGGGGGTTTTCTGGCTTTGCATATGCTGACGGTAAATACCATCAGCACGGCAACGGCAGGCTTTATTTTTCTTTTTGTCCGTATCATTAATGTGTTTTGGGATCCGATGGTCGGAACCTACGTGGATAAACGAACCTCGAAAGCGGGGAAATATCGTCCGTGGCTGTTACGAGCCGGCGTTCCGCTGGTGATCCTGTCGGCATTACTGTTCGCGCCCATCCCTGGGGTGAAAGGTTCGGTGGCTTTCGCCTTTATTATTTATCTGGCGCTGGACCTGGTTTATTCCTTAGTCAATATTCCCTATGGCTCGCTGAATGCGTCACTGACCCGCGACCCGGAATCGATCGATAAGCTGACCAGTACCCGCATGATGCTGGCCAACAGCGCCAACCTGCTGGTCTATACCCTGTTCCCGATGTTTGTGCAGATGGCGGCGCCGAAAGATCGCAGCCTGAAAGACACCGGCTTTTTTGGCCTTGAGCTGAATCTCGGCAACTATACCGATCCGTCGGCGAACTACGCCTGGTTTGGCGTGTACGCCATCTATATGATCATCGGCGCGGTGGCCCTGTTTATTTGTTATAAATTCACCAAAGAACGCGTTGTCGCGACCGCCGAGCAAACCGCCAACGTCAAAACCACCGACCTTTTCCACGAACTCAGACATAACCGCCCGCTGGTTATTCTCGGCATGTTCTTTATGCTGGCCTTTACCTTCATGTTCTTCATGAACACCGTTAACGGCTTCTTCAACCAGTTCGTCGTCGGCCATTCCGAATGGATGGGCGCCGTGGGTCTCGTCGCGTCTATTCCCGGCATCGCCTTCCCGGTGTTCTGGCCGAAACTGAAAAAAATCTTTGGTAAAAAAGGCTTCTTCCATCTGTTCCTCGCCATGTTCATCGTCGGCGAACTGCTGACCTACGTCTGGTCCCGCGAAGGGATGCACGACGCCCTGTGGCTGGCCTACATCGCCACCTTTATTAAACAGTGGGGCTTAACCTCCGCCACCGGCTTTATGTGGGCGCTGGTACCGGAAGTCATCGCGTATGGCGAATTAAAATCAGGCAAACGCAATGCCGCCATTATCAATGCCATTATGGGACTCTTCTTCAAGATCGGCTTCACCATCGGCGGCGCGATCCCGCTGTGGCTGCTGGCGGTGTATGGATTTAATGAAAGCGGCGCCGTGCAGAGCGCCAGCGCCATCGACGGGATCATTATGACCGCGGTGTGGATCCCGATCGCGCTGGCCGCTATTTCGATGGTGATTATTCAGGTTTATCCGATCTCCGATAAACATGTTACCGACATTAACCGTCAGCTGGATGAGATCCGCGTGTAGTTAAAAAAATTATAAATCAGACCGATTCGTCACTTTCCATTTTAAAAGGTGTAATGAAATGTCACTTATTCAAAACCCGATATTACGCGGCTTTAATGCCGACCCCAGTATTATTCGCGTCGAGGATACGTACTATATTGCCAACTCGACGTTTGAGTGGTTCCCGGGCGTGCGTTTACATGAGTCGAAAGACCTGAAAAACTGGAACCTGCTGCCTTCGCCGCTCTCCACCACCACCCTGCTGGACATGAAGGGCAACCCCTCCTCCGGCGGCATTTGGGCGCCGGCGCTCTCCTGGGCCGATGGGCAATTCTGGTTGGTGTATACCGATGTGAAGGTCACCGAAGGCGCCTTTAAAGACATGACCAACTACCTGACCACCGCGAAGGATATTCGGGGCCCGTGGAGCGACCCGATCAAGCTGAACGGCGTCGGGTTTGACGCCTCGCTGTTCCATGACGACGATGGCCGGAAATATATCGTCCAGCAAACCTGGGATCACCGGGAGTACCATCACCCCTTCGATGGCATTACCTTAACGGAGCTGGATACCAACACGCTGAAGTTAATGCCGGAAACTGCGCGCACCATTTACCGCGGCACCGCCGTGGCGCTGGTCGAGGGGCCGCACCTCTATAAACTGAACGGCTACTACTATCTGTTTGCCGCCCAGGGCGGCACCGTGTTTACCCACCAGGAGGTGGTGGCGCGGTCGAAAACCCTCGAGGCCGACAGCTTCGAAACCGAGCCGGGCGACGTGTTCTTAACCAACGTCGATACCCCGGACAGCTACATCCAGAAACAGGGCCATGGCGCGCTGGTCTCCACCCCGGAAGGCGAATGGTATTACGCCTCGCTCTGCGCCCGGCCGTGGAATCGCCCGGGGGAATCCATCTACGACCCGCGCGGCTGGTCAACCCTCGGCCGGGAAACCGCGATCCAGAAAGTGTACTGGGACGATGAGGGCTGGCCGCGTATTGAAGGCGGTCACGGCGGGAAAACCTTCGTCGAAGGGCCGAAAGACGCCATCTTCACCGAAAGCGCCAGCGATAACAGCCAGCAGGATGACTTTACGTCGCCAGCGCTCGACCCGAACTGGAATACCCTGCGGGTGCCGTTTACGGCCAAAATGGGCGCCACCGGCAACGGCAAATTAACCTTAATCGGCCAGGGTTCGTTAGCCAATACGCATGACCTGTCGCTGATTGCCCGCCGCTGGCAGGCCTTCTATTTTGACGCCGCGGTGAAGGTGAAATTCGAGCCCTTCAGCTATCAGCAGATGGCCGGATTAACGAATTACTATAACGACCGCCACTGGAGCTTTGTCTTCCTGACCTGGAATGAAATTAACGGCAAGGTCATCGAAGTCGGCGAAAATAACCGCGGGAAATACACGTCGTACCTGAAAGATAACGCCATCAAGGTGCCAGACGGCGTCGAATACGTCTGGTTCCGGACTAAGGTCCGCAAGCAGACCTACAGCTATGAATACAGCTTCGATGGCGTGTCGTTCACCGAGATCCCGGTTCAGCTGGATGCCGCGGTACTGTCCGATGACTATGTATTGCAGAGCTACGGCGGGTTCTTTACCGGGGCGTTCGTCGGCCTGGCGGCGGTAGACTACGCCGGGTACGGCACCCAGGCTGAGTTTTATCAGTTCGAGTATCAGGAGCTGGGCGATAGGTTAGCGGCCGATGGCAGTTACAGCTGGGAGGCTGGCGAGACGCGGGATAAGTAAGAAAGAGCGGGCCCACGCTACCGGTAAGGTAGCGTGGGGTTTGTGGAGTGCGGGAACGCAACGGTTATGCGCTTCCGATTTTTTTCAGGCTTGCGCCGCAGAAGGCCAACGCGGTCTCCACTCCCACAGCAAGATCCGTTGTGATACTTAAAAAGCGATCCAACTGGAATCGCCGCATCTGGTGGGTTGATCGGCAAGGATTTTGCGAGCATCATCGCATTTATTTAGCTGCCAATGTAACGCTATGCCCTCCAGTACGACCCTGCAACACGCGATCGAGAACATCACCATCTGGCGCAAAGGCGAACAGCGTGCGCCGCATAAGCCACTGTTGCTGCTGTACGTCCTCTCGCAGTACCAGCGCGGCCATGCGCGGATGTTCGACTACGCCTCAGAGATACGCGATGAGCTGCATAGCCTGCTGGAACGCTTTGGCCCGCAGCGCCGCCAGTACCGGCCGGACATGCCCTTCTGGCGCCTGAAAGGCGACGGCTTCTGGGAACTGCACAACAGCGAACAGTGCTCAACCCAGGGCAGCCGACAGCCGCCCGGCAAAGAGCTGGAGCTCTGTCACGTCGCCGGCGGCTTTGATGAGCCGCATTTTGCACTACTCAACAGAAATAAGAAGCTGATCAATACCCTCGCCCATCAGATCCTCGAGGCGCACTTCCCGGAGAGTATTCAGGAAGACCTGGCTGAAGAGATGGGGTTTGATCTGCTGCAGATCCGCAAAGAGCGCGATCCGCATTTTCGCCAGCAGGTGCTGCGCGCCTATAACTATGAGTGCGCGATCTGCGGCTTCAATATGCGTCATGATAATACCTCCGTCGCCCTGGAAGCGGCTCATATCAAATGGAAGCAGCACGGCGGCCCCTGCGAAATCCCTAACGGCCTGGCGCTCTGCGCGATTCACCATAAGGCCTTTGATAAAGGCTCCATTGGTCTGGATGAGGATATGCGCATCCAGGTTTCGCCAGCGGTGAACGGCGGGGGCATTGTTGGCAGGCTGTTCTGGGATTTTGATGGTAAGCAAATTGGATTGCCTCAGGGGAAGGACTGTTATCCGAAAGAAAGTTATATTGAATGGCATAAACGAGAAGTTTTCAGAACATAGCAATAGAAATTGCGACCAATAATTGGTGACATATGCCTTTTCCAAGCTACAAAGAGATAGAAATACCTTTGCTTTTAGAGATCTACAATCGCGGTGGTGAGGTTAGCTCATCCTCATGCTATAAGCCGCTAGGAAAAATATTTGGCCTTACCGATACTGAAATGACGATATTACTCCCTGATGATACTAATCGCCCTCAATGGAACAACATGGTCCAATGGGCGAGGAAAAAGCTTGTTGACTACAAGTACCTCCACAATGCAAAAGAGTCAGGCCTTGGTATCTGGAAGCTCACGCCAGATGGCATCAAAAAAGCAGAATCGCTTTCCACCCGATTGAATATCGATTATCCAGATGATGTTCCGGAAACCTTTTACGAAGGTGCCGTAAAGCAAATCAAAGTTAACAAATACGAACGTAGTAAAACGGCAAGAGACAAATGCATAGATCATTACGGCTGTCAGTGCAGCGTGTGCAATATGGATTTTGAGGAAACGTATGGTGAAACCGGGAAGGATTATATTCACGTCCACCATATTACACCGCTGTCTGATATTGGAGAACGTTACAAACTAGATCCCGTAAAAGACCTTCGTCCTGTCTGCCCCAATTGCCATGCCATGATCCACAGACAAAAACCCTCACTCACTATTGAGGCATTGAAAGGCTTAATGAAGAAAGCACAAAAATAGGAGCAAGTGAGGGCAGCCTGTTAAACACGGGACAAAAGCGGAACAAGGAACTAAGAACGTACTTATAAAATAGTGAGTTACATTAAATTCTGACGATTGAATGTACAACTGGAGAGAGGTAGCATGCACTGATGCCTCATCCTTTAACGGATTATCCTAATATGTCAGCATTCCAAAAGCTGGCCTGAACGCGGAACGTGCATGAACAAATCCAACTTCGATTTCCTGAAAGGCGTAAACGATTTCACTTACGCCATTGCCTGCGCGGCGGAAAACAACTACCCCGACGATCCGAATACGACACTGGTAAAAATGCGCATGTTTGGCGAAGCGACAACCAAACATCTGGGGCTATTACTGGATATTCCTCCCTGCGAAAACCAGCATGACCTGCTGCGTGAACTGGGCAAGATTGCGTTTATTGATGACAGCATCCTTTCCGTTTTCCATAAGCTGCGCCGTATCGGTAACCAGGCCGTCCACGAATACCATAATGATTTGGATGATGCCCAGATGTGCCTGCGCCTGGGTTTCCGTCTTGCCGTCTGGTATTACCGATTGGTAACCAAAGATTACGACTTTCCTGTGCCGGTTTTTGTGCTGCCTGAGCACGGTGAGGATCGCTACCACGCCGAAGTTCTCACCCTAAAACAGCAACTGGAACAGCAGACACAGGAAAAAGTACAAAGCCAGGCAGAACTGGAAGCTCAGCAGCAACGATTAATTGCACTCAACGGCTACATTGCCGTTCTCGAAGGCAAACAGCAGGAAACCGAAGCACAAACCAAAGCACGCGTGGCCGCACTGGAAGCGCAACTCGCCGCCAAAAACGCCGAGTTAGCAAAACAAACCGAACAGGAACGCAAGGCATATCATAAAGAGATTACCGACCAGGCTATCAAGCGCACACTGAATCTCAGCGAGGAAGAAAGCCGCTTCCTGATTGATGCCCAACTGCGTAAAGCGGGCTGGCAGGCCGATAGTAAAACGTTACGTTTCTCCAAAGGTGAGCGTCCAGAACCGGGTGTAAATAAAGCCATTGCCGAATGGCCAACTGGCAAAGATGAAACCGGGAAGCAAGGTTTTGCGGATTATGTTCTGTTCGTGGGCCTTAAGCCTATCGCAGTGGTCGAAGCAAAACGTAAAAATATCGATGTTCCCGGCAAGCTCAACGAATCTTACCGCTACAGCAAATACTTCGATAACGCCTTTTTACGCGACACGCTGCTGGAGCACTATGCTCCCGACGAAGTACACGAAGCCGTGCCGGAGTATGAAATCAGCTGGCAGGACACCAGCGGTAAACAGCGCTTTAAAATCCCTTTCTGCTACTCCACCAACGGGCGCGAATACCGCGCGGCAATGAAGACCAAAAGCGGTATCTGGTATCGCGACGTCCGCCACACCACCAATATGTCGAAAGCGCTGCCGGAATGGCATCGCCCGGAAGAGCTGCTGGATATGCTGGGCAGCGACCGGCAAAAACAGAATCAGTGGTTTGCCGATAACCCCGGAATGAGCGAACTGGGTCTGCGTTATTACCAGGAGGATGCCGTTCGCGCGGTAGAGAAGGCCATTGTTAACGGCCAACAAGAGATCCTGCTGGCAATGGCGACCGGTACCGGTAAAACCCGTACCGCCATCGCCCTGATGTTCCGCCTGATCCAGTCGCAGCGTTTCAAACGCGTCTTGTTCCTGGTTGATCGTCGCTCGCTCGGCGAGCAGGCGCTGGGATCGTTTGAAGATACACGGATTAACGGCGACACTTTTAACAGCATTTTCGATATCAAAGGATTGACCGATAAATTCCCGGAAGACAGCACCAAAATTCACGTCGCCACGGTTCAGTCGCTGGTTAAACGCACGCTGCAATCAGATGAACCGATGCCGATCGGCCGTTACGATTGTATTGTCGTCGATGAAGCACATCGCGGCTACATTCTTGATAAAGAGCAGACCGAAGGCGAGCTGCAGTTCCGAAGCCAGCTGGATTATGTTTCCGCCTACCGCCGCATTCTCGATCATTTCGATGCGGTAAAAATTGCGCTGACCGCCACGCCAGCGCTGCACACGGTAGATATTTTCGGCGAGCCGGTTTACCGCTACACCTACCGAACGGCTGTGATCGATGGCTACTTGATCGACCAGGATCCCCCCATTCAGATTGTCACACGTAACGCGCAGGATGGGGTCTATCTTTCCGAGGGCGAACAGGTGGAGCGCCTGAACCCGCAAGGCGAGCTGATCAACGACACGCTGGCTGACGATCAAGATTTTGAGGTTGCCGATTTTAACCGCGGCCTGGTGATCCCGGCGTTTAACCGTGCGGTATGCGGTGAGCTCACCAAATACCTGGATCCCACCGGACAGCAAAAAACGCTGGTGTTCTGCGTCACCAACGCCCATGCCGACATGGTGGTTGACGAGCTGCGCACCGCGTTTAAGAAAGAGTATCCGCAGCTTGAACACGACGCCATTATCAAGATCACCGGTGATGCCGATAAAGACGCGAAGAAAGTGCAAAGCATGATCGTCCGCTTCAACAAAGAGCGGTTGCCCAATATTGTGGTCACCGTCGATCTGTTGACCACCGGCGTGGATATTCCGTCAATCTGTAATATTGTGTTCCTGCGCAAAGTCAAAAGCCGCATTCTATACGAGCAGATGAAGGGGCGTGCCACGCGTCTGTGCCCGTCGGTGGGGAAAACCAGCTTTAAGATTTTCGACTGTGTTGATATCTACAGCTCGCTGGAAAGCGTCGATACCATGCGCCCGGTGGTTGTGCGTCCACAGGTGGAACTGCAAACGCTGGTCAATGAAATTACCGACTCAGAAACCTACAAAACCATTGAAGCGGATGGCCGCAGTTTTGCCGAGCACAGCCATGAACAGTTGGTCGCTAAGCTGCAGAGAATCATCGGCCTCGCCACCTATAACCGCGATCGCAGCGAAACGGTGGATAAGCAGGTCCGACGTCTGGACGAGCTGTGTCTGGATGCCGCGGGCGTCAACTTCGGCGGCCTGGCCTCGCGCCTGCGAGAAAAAGGACCGCACTGGAGCGCCGAGATTTTTAATAAGCTTCCCGGCTTTATCGCGCGCCTCGAAAGGCTGAAAACCGATATCAACGCACTGCGCGAGGCCCCCATTTTCCTCGATATTGACGATGAGGTGGTGAGCGTCAAATCGCTGTATGGCGATTACGACACGCCGCAGGATTTCCTCGAAGCGTTTGATGAGCTGGTGCAACGCTCCCCGAACACCCAGCCCGCGCTGCAGGCGGTGATTAATCGCCCGCGCGACCTCACCCGTAAAGGGCTGGTGGAATTGCAGGAGTGGTTTGACCGCCAGCATTTTGAAGAGTCATCCCTGCGCAGCGCGTGGAAAGCGACGCGCAATCAGGATATCGCCGCCAGGCTGATTGGTCATATCCGCCGTGCGGCGGTGGGCGATGCGCTCAAACCGTTCGACGAGCGTGTCGACCACGCGCTGACGCGTATCAAGGGCGAGAACGACTGGAGCGATGAACAGCTAAGCTGGCTCAACCGTTTAGCGCAGGCGCTCAAAGAGAAAGTGGTGCTCGACGACGACGTCTTCAAAACCGGCAATTTCCACCGTCGCGGCGGTAAGCCAATGTTACAACGTACCTTTGACGACGACCTCGACAGCGTGCTGGATAAGTTCAGCGATTACATCTGGGATGAGCTCGCCTGACGCGTTATCATCCCCGGCAATTTCTTCTTCTGCGGCCCCGATAAGGGCCGCTGTTTTACATGGGATCTTCAATGAACAATAACGATCTGGTCGCCAAGCTGTGGAAATTGTGCGACAACCTGCGCGACGGCGGCGTCTCCTATCAAAACTACGTCAATGAACTCGCCTCGCTGCTGTTTTTGAAAATGTGCAAAGAGACCGGTCAGGAAGCGGACTACCTGCCGGAAGGCTACCGCTGGGATGACCTGAAATCGCGCATTGGCCAGGATCAGATGCAGTTCTACCGTAACCTGCTGGTCCAGTTAGGCGCTGATGAGAAAAAGCTGGTGCAGGCGGTGTTCCATAATGTCAGCACCACCATTGAGCAACCCAAACAGCTGACGGAACTGGTCAGCTATATGGACGCGCTGGACTGGTACAACGGCGACCACGGGAAGTCCCGCGACGACTTCGGCGATATGTACGAAGGGCTGCTGCAAAAGAACGCCAACGAAACCAAATCCGGCGCGGGCCAGTACTTCACCCCGCGTCCGCTGATCAAAACCATTATCCATCTGCTGAAGCCGCAGCCGCGAGAAGTGGTGCAGGACCCGGCCGCCGGGACAGCGGGCTTTTTGATTGAAGCCGACCGTTACGTGAAATCACAGACTCACGATCTGGATGATCTTGATGGCGATACCCAGGATTTCCAGATCCACCGCGCGTTTATCGGCCTCGAACTGGTGCCCGGCACCCGTCGTCTGGCGCTAATGAACTGTCTGCTGCACGATATTGAAGGCAACCTCGACCACGGCGGCGCCATCCGTCTGGGCAACACGCTGGGCAGCGACGGCGAGAATTTACCGCAGGCCGATATTGTCGCCACCAACCCACCGTTTGGCAGCGCCGCGGGCACCAACATTACCCGCACCTTCGTGCACCCGACCAGCAACAAACAGCTGTGCTTTATGCAGCATATTATTGAAACCCTGCGCCCCGGTGGACGCGCGGCGGTGGTGGTGCCGGATAACGTGCTGTTTGAAGGCGGTAAGGGCACCGATATTCGTCGCGACCTGATGGACAAATGCCATCTGCACACCATCCTGCGTCTGCCGACCGGCATCTTTTACGCCCAGGGCGTCAAAACCAACGTGCTGTTCTTTACCAAAGGCACGATAGCCAATCCCAATCAGGATAAAAACTGCACCGACGACGTGTGGGTGTATGACCTGCGTACTAATATGCCGAGCTTCGGCAAGCGCACGCCGTTTACCGAGCAGCATCTGCAGCCGTTTGAAACCGTCTACGGTGAAGATCCTCACGGCTTAAGCCCGCGTACCGAAGGCGAGTGGAGCTTTAACGCCGAAGAGAGCGAAGTCGCCGACAGCGAAGAGAACAAAAACGCCGACCAGCATCAGGCCACCAGCCGCTGGCGTAAGTTCAGCCGCGAGTGGATCCGCACAGCAAAATCCGATTCGCTGGATATCTCCTGGCTGAAGGATAAGGACAGCATCGACGCCGACAGCCTGCCGGAACCAGACGTATTAGCCGCAGAAGCGATGGGCGAGCTGGTGCAGGCACTGGGTGAACTGGACGCGCTGATGCGCGAGCTGGGCGCGGGGGATGAAGCCGATGCGCAGCGTCAGTTGTTGAAAGAAACATTTGATGAGGTATTGTAATGAATAGCAAATTTCTGCCAGAAACCTGGCAGACAAAGCTAGCAATTGATTGCTTTGACCAAATATCAACAACAAACAGCAAAGTGAAGAGTAAAGACTGTTCACCGGAAGGGTTATATCCTGTAATTGACCAAGGTCAGAATTATATTTCTGGCTATATAAATGATGATAGCAAGGTTATTAAAGTAGACTCTCCTATATGCATATTTGGCGATCATACAAGAATTGTAAAATGGGTAACCCATGATTTTGTCCCTGGCGCTGATGGCACGAAATTACTACAGCCAAAAACCTTCATACACCCACGATATGCTTATTATAGTTTGTGCGCTTTAAATATCCCAGATAAAGGCTACTCACGTCATTTCAAATATTTTAAAGAACTAGAAATTAATCTGCCCGGGCGGCTAGAACAAAAAATCATCGCCGAAAAACTCGATACGCTGCTGGCGCAGGTAGACAGCACCAAAGCACGTCTTGAGCAAATACCACAAATCCTGAAACGTTTTCGTCAGGCTGTGCTGGCTACAGCGATGAGTGGAAAATTAACAAATTCACCTACAACGAACAATTTAAAAATAAAAGATATTGCATGTGTAATAGGCGGTTTAACTAAAAACTCAAAGCGTAATAATTTCGGCCTAAAAGTACCATACCTACGTGTCGCAAATGTTTATGAGAACGAGCTAAAACTAGACGATGTGGCAGAAATAGGCGTTCAGCCTAATGAACTACGCAGAGTTTCATTGGAGTATGAGGATCTATTAATAGTAGAAGGAAATGGTAGTCTTGATCAAATTGGTCGAGCAGCTCTTTGGCGTAAAGAGATACAAGAATGTGTACATCAAAACCATCTGATAAAAGTAAGAGCTAATAAGGAAATTTTATATCCTACTTTTCTTCTTTTCTATTTAATGTCTCCGCAAGGGAAAGAAGAGATCGTTAACAGAGCTACATCGGGTGCCGGGCTCTATACTCTAAGTATATCCAAAATTTCATCGATCAATGTACCTGTATATTCACTCCCAGAACAGCACGAAATCGTCCGCCGCGTCGAACAACTCTTCGCCTACGCCGACACCATTGAAAAGCAGGTCAACAGTGCCCTAACCCGCGTCAACAGCCTCACCCAGTCAGTCCTGGCAAAGGCCTTCCGCGGCGAACTTACCGCCCAGTGGCGTGCTGAAAACCCGGATCTGATCAGCGGAGAAAACAGCGCCGCCGCGCTGCTGGAAAAAATTAAGGCCGAACGCGCCGCCAGCGGCGGTAAAAAAACCTCACGTAAAAAAGCCTGATACTTATTTCAAGCGCACCTGACCGGTGCGCTTTTTTACACTTCATCCTTCAAGCTGCCTCGGCGATGGCTTCGTTCGCTCACCCCAGTCGCGTATTTATATACGCTCCTGGGGACTCGTTCTCTTGCCGCCTTGATGCAGCTCGAATGATTTTGTGTATATTATTTAGCCGCAATCATAACCATCAAAAATATATCAAGTTTCTTCCTGAACATTCCCATTACAGTCTATTTTCAGCCGGACTTTTCTTTTATTTACTGATGATATGCACAGGTATTTAGCGCGATATGGCCGTGCGGGAACACGCTCATATCGCTCATCACAATCACTATTCCAGGAGAATAGCCATCATGACTACCGTCCATTCTATTGCAGATCCGTGCGATCCAGAAGTCTCCCCAACAAATAACCGTCACCTTACCGTGAGTTATGCGAGTCGTTATCCGAATTACACCCGCATTCCCGCGCTCACCATGAAGGGCCAGTGGCTGGAAGCCGCCGGTTTCGCCACCGGTACCGAGGTGGATGTGAAGGTGATGAACGGCTGTATTGTGCTAACGGCAAAGCCGCAGGAGCCGGAGGACTCTACGCTGCTTCAGTCTTTTCATCGGGTAGGTAAGCTGTCCGCCCGTAAGCAGCGACAGGTGCAGGACTTTATCGACGTGATTTCAGGTAAACGTTCCGCCTGAAGCTAACCGCTCCCGACTGTAAGTCGGGAGCGGTTCCTGATTAAGGTGCGATAACCTGCACCAGCACATCAGTTGCCCAGCTCTCCTCGCTGTTCACTACCAGGCCTTCTGCGCAGGCTTGCTCCATATTCCCCAGCTGGAAAGAGACATCAACATTAAAGTTAAAATCACGCCAGGCTCGCGCAAAGTTAATACGCCAGTATCCCATCCCCTGATCAAAGCGGATTTTCAGCGCCTGGCCATTATCAAAACTCACCATCAGCTTACGGTGGTGCGGAATGTCGCGGCCAGAGTTGAACGCCTGAATCTCCACGGCTCGTCCCATGGATGCCGCAAACCACTGGTCGGCGAAATCCTGAAAGTCTGCTTCACTCATCCAGTCATGGAACGGTTTGTTCCCCGGACGCTCTTTACTCCTGAACAACGTATCAATCGTCACTTCCGCCTCTTGTGTCAGCATCGGTTTCAACGTCTTCAACAACCCGCCTAACAACGCCAGCGCTACAGGGTTTTGCAGATAGCGATCGCTATAGTGGATACGCGTCACCCGGCATTCCGTCAGCAGGCGCTGAATATCATCCTGAGACTCGGTCAGCAGGTTCCAGAAGCGTTGGCCAAACTGAGAAACCGGGCCGTTAAGCTGCTTATGGATTTCAATATCGTTAACCAGGCCTTTACTGCCCGCATCCTCGGATGGCAACTCGGCTTTATAAAGCGCTATCGGCCCCTGCAGATGGCTGCGAATAACCATCTGACTATTCAGATGCCAGTTCGGCCCAGGGATGGTAGCTTCATGGCTGCGTGAAATTAATGTCATCAGGCGATCGTCAAACGCCACCTGCGCAACGAGCGGCGTATCCGTATCCAGCTCAGACTGGCACAGCTGCACGCCTATCGCCGCGAACTGCGCGAGTTCCAGAAGGATCTCCGGATCGTCAATGTTTCGCGGGATAACCAGCACCACCTCAACATCATCTTTTAGCCGGTAGTTCTGGATCGCGGTGCGGAACTGGCGGGCATACAGATCCCACTCATTCAACGGCCCACCCATCCACAGCGTGAGCTTTCGACCACCATCGTTGATGGCCCGTCGCAGAGTATCTTCAATGCTCCCTGGGCAATATTGCGCATCAGCCAGAGAGAATTTCTCCTCATCCGGCAAACCAATATAGTGGCTGAAATCCGCCCCCAGCCAGGCCAGTGCCGCTTTACGATCCAGCAGATCATGATCGTGGCGGGTCTGTGAATCGAGCAGGCACTCGCTACAGGCGGTATCGCAGTGATGGCAGCCCAGCTGCTTCACCATTCCCTTCAGCACGGCCTCAATATGCAATGGCGCGCTGGAAGCAAAGCCCGCACCGCCGCTGATAATATCGTACAGCTGCACCGCCAGAACGGATTGCTCGTTCTCCAGCCTGACTGGACGCACCGCGTAGCCCAGCTCCGCGGCGGAAACGCCCAGCACGCTCGCCAGCGAACGCCGCAGCGCCACGGCCAGCGTCATTGCAACAATGCGACCTTCCTCCGTATTATCAGCAATATACTCTCCGTCCTGCGGGCGACGGACAATCAGCTCGAAGACATCCGTTCTGGCCAGCGCTCCCAGCGTGACATTTTTATTCAGCGCCGTTGAACCCGGGCAGATAATCCGCTGATTCTGACTATCCCGGTCGGCCTTTCCAGGACGGGGCGGATAGTGTGCTTCCATGGATTTCGGCGCATCCGTGGGGTTGAGCATCGACTCCGCACGGCCGCAGCTCAGGCACAGCGCATAGCCGTGGCCGCCTTCCCCCATACTTTGCTGGAACACATTACCGTCCGCCCCGGAAGCCATAAAGCCCATCAACGGGTTAGGCAGCGGTACACGCTCAGCCTTAACAAATACCCAGGCCGGCACAACCGGAATGAATTTCATGGTCTCAATGTTATTGGTCACCGGATCGTGCGCATCCGTCACAAAACCCGCAGGCTGTAAAACCTGACGTCGGTTTTCCGCCGTGATGCGCTCACCGCACGCATCATTGGTACAGAACAAATCTCCCGAACCGCCAATACCTTCTTCATAGCCTAACGTACCGCATTTGTGACAACGCCAGGCGCTATCCAGACGCTGAGCTTCATTGGTATCAGCATTGAGATTATGCCAGTGCAGAGACACCCCAGCGGAGCGGAAGACCCGACCATCCAGGATAATCTCCGCGCCCGGCGCATACTCACGGATCGCCACGGAAAGGTTGCGTGAAGGCAAGCCTTTATAACGCGAGACGTTATCTTCACGATCGCTCTTATCACGGACTTTGTACGTTTTCTCGCGGATATAATCTTCCATAGTGAAGTTATCAAAAGTGACAACATCCGTTGGGAAGCCATATCCAGGCAGGAAGGTTCTGGCCGCCAAATCGCGCAGCAGATACTCGCCGCAGTGCCGTTTTTTCTCCAGTTCCAGACGTTTGCGATACGGCGTATTGGGATGTGATTCACTTTCCTGCTTAACAAGATCGCGATAAATTCCCAGCCAGCGCTTCTGCAGCGCCGCAATCGCATCGCACGTTTTATCCCGCAGCTTTTCAGCCGCAACGCCATGAAGCGCGGTGCCTTTAACCAAACGAACCAAAGCCGCGTCAATGCTCAGCGTCGGACGCTCCAGCCAAGCTTTGAAGCGGTTACACACCGACTGATCAAGCTCTTCGCCGAAGAACCACTGACTATTAAGGCTGGTGCGTTCTTTTTCGGTTTCACCGATGACATGGCACAAATAATCTGACAGCAGCAGAGAATTGACGTGGCGCTGTACCAGACGCTCAGAATTCATTGCCACCATCGGCGCAGGGATCACCGTTTCAAAAGGCCAGAGAGGGTTAGCAAAAACCTGCCTATCGTGCGGGTTGCCTTTGCACAACGTGTAAGAAATAGCGCGGGACTCTTTGCTACGCCCGGCACGCCCGGCACGCTGCAAATAGTTAGCGGGGTGCGGCGGGACGTTATTCATCACCACAGCAGAAATCCCGCCAATATCCACGCCCATTTCCATGGTGGTTGAACAGTTAAGAACGTTGAGCTGTCCGTTTTTAAACATACGTTCATAACTTTGTAGACGTTCGGATGATTGCTGGGCGGAATGCTCTGCCGTGCGGTAGTAAAATCCACCTTCAACGACGCGATCGTTAATGTCCGTCCAGAGGTTTTGCGAACGTAATTGCGCCACCAGAGGGTCCTGACCCAGCCAGTCACGAACTTTTCTTAACCCATCGACATAATCATCCTGAGAACGATCGTGCTGCCAAATCTCAGGCAGCGTCACCGACTTGGCGACAAAGGCGTCATATTGTGCACTGGTCAGCCGTTCAAACTGAATATGCATTGGCAGATAAGGCGTCAGACCTCTGAAAGCCGTCGCCAGTAATTTATTGGTTACCGGGCAAATATAAGCTTTTTGTACCAGAGAGAATGTCAGATGCTCCTTAGGTAAATAAAAACGGTTGCCGTCGGATTTCAATATCGCTAATGACCCCGTCAACTGAAGCCAGGCCTCTTTTAGCCACGCATTAACGATATCGATTGTGACCGTATTTACGCTGCTGAATTTAGCACCGAGGATCAAAAGTTTGACCAGACGCTGCGTGACGTTACCGTGACGAATTTGTGGCCAGCGTTTAACCTGGTTGTCATCAGGCTCTTTCGAATCGGGGTTACGGACAAACTTTGAAGAGAAACGGCTACCGATCCAGTTTTTTAGATCTTCGTCCAGCTGGGTGTAGTTGCTTTCCCTGACATAGAAATCCAGTGTGACCTTAAGAAAATCGCGCCAGTCATCCAGAGTTAATCCTTTTTCCTGCCAATGAGCAGGGATGCTATGCAACTTCTCCAGCCCCAGATAACCCACCTGAACCAGCCCTTGTGTTTCCAGGCTATTAGTGCGTTTCGGGCGCCGCATAAATTCACGGAAAAGCAGCATTTCAGCGAGTTTTAAAGGACCACCATTTTCAGTGAATATTTCGGGTTTAAGATAGTGGTTATACTGCAGGATAGGGCCTTTGATATCCGCTTTATCTTTCAATTCCTTGACCATTTCAGGCCAGGAAAGAGAAATCAAAGCAGCATCAACTTTTCCGCCACTGGCGACCTGAATAGCGTGCTCTAAGCGCTCAGCTTGTTCTTCACGACGGATCGCTTCTTCTGGCATCCCCCAATCATGAAGATTTTTCGCTTCTTCACGTGCCTGCGCTGCCATCTCAGTCAACTTCGTTACGTCAGCTTGGGCATTTGGCGCATGTGTTGACTGTTTACGTTGGTGCCATCCAAGAATATCCATCACGCTACCGCGCAAACGGCTGCGCTCCGCTTCCTGCTGCATCCGCACCGCCATCCGTGCCGTTCCCTGACGGCTATCAGTGAAGGTTATCAATCGGCGCCCTCGACCAGGCAAAGAAAGCGGACCAACCCCCTCTTTACCTTCATCACTGATAAAGTCCTGACAATATTCCAGCACGGTAGGCACGATATTCGTCACATAAAAAGGCCCGCCTAACAGTGCTCGCCGGAAAGGATGTTTACCTTTCCCCCCTCTATAACTACAGTTGCTGGCGCTACAAACCTGCTCAATATCATTCATCGCCAACGGAATACTATCCGGGTTGACTACGCCAATACTTCGAGTTTGACGATCGAGGCGCTGTACGATATAGCCCATTTCAGTATTACATTCCGCGGCAATAATATGTGGTGGCTGAAATACCTGTTCTTTTTGAATTTTTTCGCTCGAAGAGTCAAAATCATCAGGTGCTTCATCCTGCAGCGAAAACTCATCCCCACCTTTATTATCCCACTGTACAAGTTTTCCTTTTTTGTCCCGGGCAAGCAAATGCGGTTCATTACACTCATTACAGAACGCAAGTTCATATACGGGGCTACCACACTCACAGTTTTGCCGCTGATTCACATACACATTGCCAAAAGGCCACCCCTTCTCCAGCGCAGTATTATGTTTAGCGGAGCAATGTTTATCTACGCAGGCCCATATTCCCTGGGTATTACGCTGAAAAATATGCGCTCTGACTTTAAGAAACGCCGGTTCTTGCGCATTGGGAAGCGTACCGGTACAGAGATCGATCCAGCGCAAAGTGTCCTGCTGAGTGTACTGGTGTTTTGTTAGCTCATTCAAACGCCGGGACAGCGTATCAAGCTTCATCGGTCTGGGTTGACTCACAAGCATTTCGCGGAGATGACGCGCTTGCGGTGAGTGGGTCAGCGCGGTGTAGCGCTCAAGGCTAATACCTTTCCCATCAGAATCAGGAATACGCTCAAGCTCATCCAGGGATAGAGAAAGATGCTGGCACGGCTCCAGGTCAGGAATGACGCGGCTACCGCCCAGAACATCAATACGTTCCTGCGGCACACCGGACAACTCAGACAAGAATTTTTTCAGCTGCTTTTCAGCATCACTCCCGGCAATAGTAGCGGACGTTGCAACAAAGCGAACATCATCAGGCGTAACGCCAAACGCCGTCATGACACGACGAAGTTGTAAAGCCAGTTCAGCAGCCTGGGAACCTACGTAGGTATGGGCTTCGTCCAGAACGATCCAGCGTAATGATTTTTCCGCTTTTGATTTCTGAATGATAGGTGCATCAACCTGACGCACCATCATGTATTCCAGCATGGTACCGTTTGTGACCAGAACAGGGGCAGGTTCCTCGCGCATTTTCTCACGCGAAAGCACCTCATTTGGCCGATTTGCCTGCTCACTTTTTACTGAGGCATGCAGCTCTTCAGTATTACCGTTATACAGACAGTACCGAATCCCGGTTCCAAAACCTTGGGTCCAGGCATCTAAACGTTCACGCTGTGAATTGATCAGGGCATTTAGGGGATAAAGGAAAAGGGCTCGAACGCCTATGAGTGGTTTTTTCCCGTTGTCCCGTAGTTCGCGATATAGATCCTCAAGCACCGGAACCATAAAACACTCGGTTTTACCCGATCCCGTGCCGCTGGTCACAACCACCGAATGTTTTTTATCAAGTAATGCTTGCCAGCTGGCTAACTGATGTGTGAACGGTTTCCAGGTTGAGCCAAAGCGATAACGTCCGTTTTCTTCGTTATCGAGAGAATCAACAACCTCCTTACTCAGTAACGTTTGCTTTGTAGCAAGATCCCTCATCGTGAAATTTGACTCTTTCCATCCAAATGTTTGTTCAAACACAGGTGAAGCCAGAAAAGTTCCGTCCTTTCCACATTCAGCCGCCATTTGATGCGCGAGGTGCTCGCGTAGATGTGGGTTGGTTACGCCCATAATGCTCAGCGTAGCTTCCGTCGAACGAGATAACGACTGCTCAATCAACGAAGAAAAATAGCGTGTAGTCATACTTATTCCTTTTTATTTTTCAGCCACATTACGCAATAAGCAATACTGGAAAATGGCATTAAACCATCGCGAGTCAAAATCTCTCACTTGCCTTAAGAAAAATACGGCACCAGGTTTATTCTCAAAAACGCTGTCAAAAGTTGTTTTGCCGCATGTAACAGCAGCAGCAAATATTGGGAGCAAAGTGACGGAATATCGATAACTAGTATCAGGCAAAACTTCTATAATGGGATCCTTTTGCGAGGCGTACCAACGAAAAAGACCCGGCCCACCAAACTCTGGCCAACGTGATTCACCATGTTCACGTAAGAGCTCCTGATACCACTCATGAATGATACCTTCTATCATTTGTGCCGGAAAAGTCGGTGGTAATTTCCCCTGGTCTAACCAGGTTTGCACCTCGCTGGCATAGGTTGGAAATACAGTTCCTAATTTCTGAAACATTCGACCCAATGACTTGTTCTGCATTTCCTCCGGGGCACCTTTATGAGTCAGAAATGCTCGAAAACGCATCGCAGCATATTTAACCTCGGTAATAGGCAAAAACTCCCAGAAAACAGGAAACTCGCTTTCAATACGGCTGAGATAATCAATGGACATCTCGAATTTAAACAATGACATTGCCAATGCCCGTGGATGCAGGACCAAGGCACGCCATACCTCAAAGGTAGCCAGCGGTAAATATCCAAACTGATTGTATAAGTTACGTAAGAACTGCCAGCCCGAGTGTGCAGGGTCGCTCGCCATTTGTTCCAGAACTAACGTAATGGTATTTACATCCGACCGGGGATTGAAATGCTGCGTTGCCTTTTGCAGAGACTGTATTGTCGTAGTATCGCTTTGGATCACCGGCTCGCCTGCAATGTAGCAAGGCCGAAACGAAGCTTCATCACCTTGCTTGGGAACAACTAGCCATGGGCCATTATTTTGTATCGTCGAACTTAATTCGAACTCACCAACCGGTACACCTTCGCTTGTTCTCGACACAAGCGATATTGCCTTTCTTTCGGGCTCACTGAGTAACATTATAACGGGTGAAGGGATCTGCCCCGTACGATTGCTCACTGAATTAGCAAGAAGAAGCTGCCTTTCCCGGTCATACTCAAGGCTATATTTATAGCGCCTGATTTGCCAGGTGAAAGAGCTACCTCCGCCCTCAATACGCATATCCACCGTTTGATCAATGCCTTCCTCCAGGGAAAGTAAATTGTCAATATGTTCTCTTAAGCTGTATAACGTAATCTCTACCGGGCTTTCGCCCGCACTATAACGCCACTCATACCATGCCTGCATTCCGCTACGGGAGCGTAAACGTAGCTCAAGTTGGTATCGCGTAGGTTCACCATTTTTTCCGAAAAGGTATGCTCTGGCTCCCAGAAGATCGTGAATCGTTAAATTTTTGGGTAGGGGCTTTTCGTCTTTATCAAAGGCAAGGCAACCTCGAGCAGGGAAAGGGAGAGAAACAACAATGGGGTTAGCAGCAAGGTTTGGCGTTATTTGTAGTAAAATCGATGCAGGGGGAACGCCCTCAGTTTTCATCATTATTTCTGTGCTGCCGGGTGATCGCTTCCTATCAACCTCCAATGTTTTTTCTTTCAAACTATACCAGCAAGAATGCTTGGTTGAAATAATAATAGAACCTTCATTTGCTTGTTCTCCATTTTTTATTTCAAGGCTAAAATCATTGGGAAGAATACCTATTTTTTTACGCAATAACGTTTCATTATTATTGTTACGTACTGAAAGAAACTGTGCACCCATTTTCTCATGTACATCACAATCATCTATAAATGTACCGTTGAAAAATCGCCTATAATGATGTTCTGATATATCATCAGGATCTTTGGTAATTCCGGGAATACCAAGAAAGACCTCATCCGGGTAGCTTGTCCAATTTAACTGCTTCCCCTGGAATGAGAACCCAGCCTGAATAATCTTATCTCTTCCTGTCTTTATCCGATATGTTTCATCGCCTTCAATAATTATATCCTGTCGACCTTCGATAGTAAAAGCCCTACATCCCAAAGCCGAAAGGCCAACATCACAAGCCTCATGTTTTGAAGCCAGACAACCATCCTTTGGTAGAATAATAAGCACACGACTGCCGCGTACGCAGCAAGAGGCTTGTCCCTGTAGCAACCATTCATCATGATCAGAAACAAAAATTAACGGCACATCTCCCGCTGCAATTTCACTTCCCTCCAACAGCTTAGAGCCGACAAGCATCCCCCCAGCTCTCGCGACAATGAACAAACTTACATTAGGCGTTTTTCGATAAAATTTAATTTCGCGCTTACGAACCCTTATTTTTGCTTGCGAGTTATTTAGCGTTGCATAGGCAGGGCCCAGACTAGCAATCTCGTTACCATCTTCGTAGATAGCAAGCTCGAAGCGAGTTGTTGAAGGCTCGCTTTCAAGTAAAAAGTTCAGTTCTTCAGGCAACGCAATGACGGTCTGGACGGCTTCAGGATGATTTTCTGACCATAAAAACTGGCAGAGAGTCGCTTTATTCTTTTGGAGGCGGGGTTTGGATTCAATAGAAGCTGTTTGTAAAAGTCCATTAAGGAAACTGGTGCCCGTATCATCATCGAGAGGAACAGGAAAACTGTCCCGCCACTTCGGATGAACACGTTCAAGTTCTTTTACAGGTTCGGTGTGGTTACTCAGATCATAAATTTGAACAAGAGATACTAACTGTTCAGCCATCCGACTTATAAGCTCAACTGAAGTATCCTCTTTGAAAACGACTGGCAGAGATGATTTCTCTACCGCTGAATGAACTAACATGAACGTAGAAATGTTAGATAATTGGGCCTGTTCGTATTGATTAAGAATGAGAGAGAACATCGACTGAAAACGGCTATTAGATTCCTTTAATAACCTGAAAGGTAAACCGCCTTCACTAAATAAAGAGCCTAAAAAATTCCGTCTTTCTGTATCATAGAACCGCACCGGGCGCCCCCAGTATCCATCCAGGCCTTTAGGGATTATCTTCCCCATTTCCGAAGAAGATGCTGATATGCCTATCGTTTTATAAATTGGCTCCCATGCCCATCCACACTCCCTTTCATAATCTCTTCGATACCACTCTGAGCAGAACAACGTAAAGCAGGCTGCGTATCCTTTATCACTTTTGTAACCATCAGGTAGCCCTACAGCTCGCAATAGCCGTTTCAATTCATCATATTCATCGCTCGTTGCGTGGTATTCATAAAGAGGACGATTATCAGGTTTTCTTAAACCTCTACGAGTTAGAAACTTGACTAACCAAGGAGTACACTTAAGTATTGATATATGTTCATGATAACTCAAAGCATTCTCCTTTTATTCTCATAGTGAATGAGTATGGTGAGAAAAATCTTACATAGAGTGGCATAAAATTTATAACCGATAATAATACATCCTTTTCTTATATACCACCTATAAATATAGGTGGTATATATACAAAAATAGATAGTGTCATTATAAAAAAATCATAAAACAGCCATCAGGTATAGGGGATGTGAATGCTATATGCGACTATCACAGTGAATGGTTCTGTAAGCACACCCGTTTTAGTTCCACGCACTTTTTGAGATTTCCGGGGTTTTGACCCTGGCCAGTTATACCATCATCGGTTGGTATATGTTCAAGGAATTGAGTAGACGTGGACAGACTAATAAAAGCCAGAAACCTGCTTAACTTACTGTTTTTATGGACTAAAGTAGACGTTAGTAGACTTAAAAAAACTTTGTATGGTGCCGAAGGCCGGACTCGAACCGGCACGTATTTCTACGGTTGATTTTGAATCAACTGCGTCTACCGATTTCGCCACTTCGGCACTGAAGGGGATGCGGAAACGTTCTGGATTATACCTGTCGGCGGCGGTCATGCAAGCGACAGCGTGTCGTCATTGCGCTAAGTGTTGAAAAAAACAGCGCTATCCTGCGCGGCGTCATTTTTTACCGCCATTCCAGGGTGCCAATGCAACCTACAATCCTCATCGCCCCTTCCCGCGACCCCAACTCCCCCTGCCAGCCACACCACTTGCCACCCAAACCCCAATCAATCTTATCTCAAATTTTTCTCACATCACTCTCACCCGCATACCTCAACACAACCCAACGCTCCCCACTCATCCCCAATATCCACTCCTCAAATATTCCCCCCAACCCCACCCACCATCATTCCCATATATTCCAGAAAGTTTTAGCCAATGCCTTTTTGTTATTCATCCACCCCCGCAGTCAAATATTAATTTCATCAATATTTTTATAACTTTACATTAATGAAAAGTTTTCTTTTTGCCGTTTATTCCAGGATTTTCCTCAGGCGTGAAGGGTTCCGGTAAACACTATTTTTACTAGTCGCTGTACGAGTCTTGATGGACATATTCACTCGATGAATTAACTCAGGAGAATACTTGTGACGACGTTAAAACCTTTGCTGGCCCGCAACCGCAGCTGGGCGCTGCAGAAGTGTCAGCATGATCCGGACTATTTCGAAAAATGGGTCGACGGGCAGCGGCCCCACTCGCTGTGGATCGGCTGCTCCGACACCCGCGCGACCCCCCCCGGAATTTCGTGA
>OBUN01000147.1_pt1 | contig 31245 bp, 28 predicted proteins | sample 1475851 | NCBI WGS metagenome assembly OBUN01 (sample SAMEA2579932, study PRJEB22360) | human gut metagenome | reverse complement strand
TATTTTTAATTTATGGGAACTGTTATGAGTAATGTGATAAAAAAATCAAGAAGACTCATCTAAAATTTTGATAGGGGTTTGGGGACGGAGTTACCAATTATTTAATATTGTCAGTCATGAGAAATGAAAATTTCGGAAGTGCTGACAATATTAATTTTTGGATATTGTGGTCACAATATCTGAGCTCGCAAAGACTCAACAACGTCTTTAGGTAATTTCCCGTATGATATACGGGGTCGGAGACTACCCGATAAAGGATAAAAAGGAGAAAATAACATGTCTGAACAATATAGAGATATTCGAAAAGAAATAAATTTAACAGCCAATGAGCTAAAACAAATTGAACAATTAATGAGGGAGAATCATTATCGACACTTTTCACCATTTGTCAGAGATAAATTATTAATGACTGATGATAAACAGTTAACTGCTAAAAGGTCTTTGCGAGCTCAGACAGTGTATACACACTATCGTAAAAATAGAACCATCAGTAAAGGTCAGACTGACACTTTTTGACTGATGATTCTATTTTATTTTGGGGAGAATCCCCAAACCCCTGTAAATATAAAGATATTTACTGAAACATGATATAATAGGAATTAACAATAAAGGTTTCAAGGAGTAGGTTTTGAAAGAGAATTTAATAAAATCAAAGCATAGAGTTCAAAAGCATGGTGAAGTATTTACACCATCATGGATGGTTCAGAAAATGCTAGATACTCCTGGAGTAAAAGAGGCATGTGAAAATATCTCTGCGACATTCTTAGAGCCATCTGCAGGAGATGGTAATTTTTTACAAGCTATTTTAGAAAGAAAACTCGCTTCTGTAATTAAACAATATGATAAACGAAATTGGAAGACGAAATCGTTGATAGCTCTGTCATCTATTTATGGAATTGAATTTCTTGAAGATAATTTAGAAGTGGCGCGATCACGTATGTTCCTTTATTATTTAGATTGGTACGAGATAACGTTTGGAGATAGATTGACGAATAAGAGTGATATTTATAAATCTGCGTATTATCTGATTCATAAAAATATTGTAAGAGGAAATACCTTAACTCAGAGACATCCTGTTACAGGGGATCTTATTTGGTTTAATGAATGGCAAGTAGTAAAAGGCCACCCTAGTCTGGTTAGAAAAATTCCTTTTTCTTTATCAGAACTTTTAGGAAAAGAAGTTGAAAATGAAAAAAGTATTGTTGAAGGACAGCTTAGTTTCTTCGATATAGATGATAATTTTGTTGTAGAAGAAACTGCTGAAAAGATATTGGAGAGTAAAGAAATAAATATTCAGAAAGTTTATTTGTTAGGAGATTAAGGATGATATCAAATTTTGAATTTTTAGCTATTGATATAGATACGTCAGAACTTTTTAAAACCATTAACATGGCGGAAGAAAATTATACTCACGGCGATTACGAAGGAACATTAACAAAGGTTAGAAAAGTTGCTGAAAATACAGCTAGATTAATTGCTGATAGAGAATATATTGACATTCGAGAGCGAGCAACTTTTAACGATGTTTTGAAGGACATAAGAGGACTTATCCCTAATAAAAAAATTGTAGATAACTTCTATGAAATAAAGGGTAAGGGGAATAATTCAGCTCATATATTAAATCCAGAAGACGCCACAAAAGAGAATGCTTTAAAATCATTGGAACAAGTATTTGATATTTTGGCTTGGGTTATGTTGACTTATATTGATCCTGATATCAAAGCTAGTGCTATTGGTCGATTCTTGGAGCCAAGGGCTCAAGAAATGTACAAGACTGCTGAGAGGAAATTTATTTATATTCAGACCGTTGATAATCAAAGTGGCTTATTCAATGCTTTTGAAGGAACACAAAAAATTGGTGAAGGTACTGTTTCTTCAGATGATATAGAGACGGACTGGTCTCCTAATAGTGAGTTTTTAAGAACAGCTGCACCAAAACGTATCAATCAATATATGAAAACTTCAGGTTTGCCTTATACACTTGGTTGGGTTGAACTTGCCTATAAGAAGTCAACAAAATCTTGGTTTCATGATTACGATGTGCATAATGTTTTAAAACGTTCAGGTGTTAAGCAAGCAGAGCAATTGGAGGGTACAGAGTGGTTCAAGACAGATTTAGAGACAGCTAAGTCTGCAATTAAAGCGGTTAAAGAAGGTAAAAATTATCTTAATATCCCTGCTGATGAAACAGTTGTGGAAGAGCCTATCATCATACTTCGTCCTGAACAGGAGGCTGCTGTTGAACAAACTCAAAAAATCTTTAAGAAGAAAGATAGGATGCTCTGGAATGCTAAAATGCGTTTCGGTAAAACTTTAACCTCTTTGCAGTTGATAAAAAATGAACAATTCAATAAAGTACTTATCATGACCCACCGTCCAGTAGTAGCTGATTCATGGTTTGATGACTTCAAAAAAATGAAAATGGCTGATGAAGGCTATAATTATGGATCGGTCAATCAAGGAGAGACACTTGAAAACTTGAAGAAGGAAGACCATCCCTTTATCTATTTTGCTTCTATACAATTGCTTCGTTATAATAATGGACAGACAAATCTAAAAGATTTCTCAGATGTTGATTGGAACCTAATTATTATTGATGAAGCACATGAAGGAACTCAGACGGAATTGAGTGATACCGTCATGAAAGAGTTGCTTAAGGAGCAGACGAAAGTTCTAGAATTATCAGGTACCCCGTTTAATTTACTTGACCAATTTGACGATGAACAAGTTTATACTTGGGACTACGTTATGGAGCAAGCAGCTAAAAAGAAATGGGAATTGGAACATCCGGATAAGCCTAATCCATATGAAACCTTACCCAAAGTATCAATGTATACTTTTGAAATGAAACATAAGGAACGTTTTTCGGATGAATCGAAATCCTTTAACTTTAGGGAATTCTTTCGCGTCAATGGAGCTGGAGAACTTGTTCATGAGTCTAGTGTTCGAGCATTTTTGGATAATATTACGAATCCAGATAGCACGACAAATTATCCATTTTCAACAAAATCTTATCGAGAAGAATTGCGTCATACCCTTTGGTTGATGCCTGGTGTGAAAGAAGCAAATGCTTTTGAAGATCTACTAAAGGAACATCCCATTTTTGGTAAAGAATATGCTATTGTTAATGTCGTTCGTGGTTCGAGTAGTGATGATGGTGTTGCGAATGAAGTTGATATTGAAAAAGTTCGTCATGCTATAACAGACGACCCATCAGCAACAAAAACCATCACTTTGACGGTTCGCAAGTTAACAACAGGGGTCAATATTCCAGAGTGGACAGCTGTTTTATTCTTGTCAAATACCAATAGTGCCATGAATTACCTTCAGGCTGCGTTTCGTGCTCAGACACCTTTTTCTCATGAAAAGCTAGGAATGAAGAAAAATTGTTATGTTTTTGATTTTGCACCAGATAGAGCTCTAACAGTTATGGCAGAGAGTGCTCAAATAAATTCGGGTGTAGGTAAAAAGAATACTCAAGAGCAAAAACAGGCAATGGCTCGTCTGCTTAATTTCATGCCTATTTTAGGAGTCTCTGATAATGGTATGAAGACTTTTGATGTGGACAGAATGTTGACTCAGCTTAAAAAGGTCTATGCTGAAAAAGCAGTACGTTCAGGCTTTGAAGATGATAGTCTCTACAATGACCACCTGCTTACTCTTACATCAGATGATGAATCAATGTTTAATGAGCTAAATGCTATTGTTGGAAAGACACAAAGTCAGAAGACACCTAAAAAAGTTGTCATTAATGAAAATGGTCTGACTGATGCTGAGAATGAACAAGCTGAGCGTGCTAAGAAGAAACCAAAAGCAAAGAGGACAGCGGAGGATCTAGAACTTATAGAAAAGCAAAAAGAAGCTAAGAAGCAACGTAAAAATTTAATTTCCATATTACGTGGAGTTTCTATCCGTATTCCTATGATGATTTATGGAATGAAAGTAGACCTGTCTAAGGATATCACGATCAAAGACTTTATCAAGCAAGTTGATAATGAATCCTGGAAAGAGTTTATGCCTAAGGGCTTTACCAAGGGAATGTTTCAAGATATTACCAAGTACTATGATGCCGAAGTCTTTATTGAAGCAGGCCGTATTATCCGTCAACGAGCGAAATCTTTTGATGATTTAGACTTTATAGAGCGCGCTGAGCATATTGCCGAGCTATTTGGGACATTTAAGAATCCTGACAAAGAAACTGTTTTGACACCTTGGAGAGTTGTGAATATGCAGATTACCAAGTCTATAGGTGGTCTGAACTTTTATGATGATAATTTTCAGTCTGTCACAGATGGTGCTACTTCCAATCTCCACTGGGTAGATAATCAGCTAACATCATCAGTTTATTATCAAGATGTTAAAATTTTAGACCTCAACTCAAAAACGGGACTCTATCCTTTACATAGTGCCATTAGTTTGTATTATCAACGGATGATAGAAAATGATGATAGTCGATTTGAAGCGGATCGAGTTTATCAAGAAATATTAGCTAATAATGTATATGCTATTGCTAAAACACCAATGGCTAAGACAATCACTGAGCGAACATTAGTAGGCTATCGAGATTATAAGACCAATGTGGTTTATATTGAAAACTTAACGGAGATACTCAAGAGTACACAGGATAAGGGAAAAGAAATTGTAGAGGAGGCATTTAATCAAGTGAAATTTGATATAGTTATTGGCAATCCGCCATACCAAGAGTCTACAAACGAAAATATTATGAGGACTGGTCAACAAAAACGAGTAAAAAATGTTTTCCAAGACTTTCAATTATTAGCAGATAACTTAGCTCTGAAATATAGCTGTCTCATATATCCTGGTGGGCGTTGGGTTCATCAGTCTGGAAAAGGAATGAAAGAATTTGGTAAAAATCAAATTAATAGTCAACATTTAAGACAATTAATTTACTATCCTGATGCTGGTGAAATATTTGGCGAAGTTGCTATTCCAGATGGTATTTCAGTTGTTGTCAAAGATTATCAGGTAGAAAGAGAGACTTTCGACTACACCTATAGTTATGCCGGTGAGGAAGTAACTGTGACTAGAAGTCATCCAGGTGATAAGCTAATGCCTTTAAATCCAAGTAACGAGGCAATTGTTGAGCATATTGAAGTCTTTATGAGAAATTATCATCTGAAACCATTATCAGACAGTAAGGTGATTAATCAGAAGCTTTTTCAGGTTGAAAGTGACTTTGCAGAACTAAATCCTGATAAAGTTATCCTTGATCAAGGGCAGTCTTTCGATGTTTCACATCAGATTAAACTCTTGACTAATGACAAAGCAGGAAAGGCGGGACGTGCAACTTGGTTTATTGCTGAAAGAGACGTGATAAAGGTTAATAAAGATTTAATTGACAAGTGGAAAGTTGTGGTTTCAAGTGCCAATGCTGGTGGTCAAAAGCGTGATAATCAACTTGAGATTCTTCCGCCACAGACTGCTTTTGGCCGAAGTCGTCTAGCTTTAAAGATGTTTGATAGCCAAAAAGAAGCAGAAAACTTTTATCAGTATGTCAGCTCCTATGTGATACGTCTTGCCTTTTTGATGACCGATGAATCCCTCACCTCTTTAGCTAAAGTCGTTCCGGATATTTTAGACTATTCAGATAGTAATAATTTACTTGATTTCGAAAAGAATATTGATGAACAGTTGCAAACTCTTCTGGAACTAACAGATGAACAAATGGTCTATATTAAAGAAGTAGTAGATAGTTTAAGGAAATAATGGTCTATCTGTTGGTAATGTGGAAGTTATTGAAAGTAAAGTGAAGGAGATAAAGTAGGATTATGGAACCTTATATTACAGAATCAATTGCTAATGTCGGTGTTGAATTAGGTATTTTAGCAGTTAAAGGAACAACAGCTAAAATCAATAGTAAAATTCAATCAATGAAGACTGAGCGTGAGGCTGACAAGTTGAGAGCTTCTTATGATGATATTGTAAATGAGTTACTATCTGAACGAGCTGATGCTTTAAGGATTGCGCAAATCTATAAAGAAGAGTACGAAAAAGTTACCATTAAAGATGAGGATATTGAATATCTTCATAATACCCTTAAACGTATTATTTCTTTATTGGGGACTTTTGGTAACGTGACGAAAGAGCAATCTGTTTCGTTTCAACAAATGACAGAGCTGTTAAATAAAGACACCCTAAAAACAATGCAATTATTAGGGTTTAACTACAGAGAAGCAATCGGTGAACCTTTAACCGAAGTTTGTGCGAACACTATCAAATCTAGACTAGGGAATTTTTCTAAAAGCAAGAAGAAGTAAAACTATGATAGGGGAACTGGGTGAATTAATTTATTTTAGAGGTTTTTGACAATGGATATGAAAGCTTTTCAAGCGAAAGATGAGATAATAGTCTCTGAAGCTGTACAATCAAAGATTACGGCAAATGCGTTATTTAATTTTATGAGAGAGTACTCCTTCTTAGAAAAAGTTATATTTAATATGGCAATTTCTCCCAGATACTACCCTGAAGATATTAGTTATTTGAACTTAAGATATAACGACAAAGATTTACCTGCTTTGCCCCTAAGTATTATTGAAACATCTATTCTGGAAGATGAACAAGGTCAGGAATTTTGGACGAAAGATTTATCTATCAATGTTCTAGAAATACGACTCAAGGATAACTACAATATCCGTTTTATTCAAGAAAAATTGGACTTATATATCATCATTGAAGATTTGGAAGCCTTCAGACTAGGTTGTTCTCAGCTAGTAGAGGATTTAGTAAACCCTAATAAAAAGTATTTGGTTTATCGTGATTTTATCAGGGCTTATCGCAATATGCTTCCTCATGAAAAAATAGAATTTCATCAGAAGAAAATACGAGAGGAAATCGCCCGTAAAAATTCTAGTAAGAAGTAACCTGTAGTATAATATTGAGAGAGGAGATAACGCTATGAGAAAAACGCTATTTGGTTGGATGATTGCATTTTCTGTATTACGCTTTTTTGGCCGCTCTGTGAGACAGTCGAATAAGGCGTTGCGTCGCTTATTGCGATAAATGCGAATTTGGGGAAAATCCTAGTTTTTTGATAACTAGGATTTTTACTTGCTTAAAATCTATGCATGGTATATAATAAATCTATAAATATAGATTGGAGATATATCATGGCTATAACATTATCAAAGCAATATAATTTTAAGTTGAATGAGGCCACTATGGAACAAGCTCGAAATATTATTAAGGCAAAGGGCATGACCATGACTGAAGCCATCACGCTTTTTGTTGAGCAAATTGTACTTGAGCAAGATTTGCCTATTAAGACAGCTGAAGATTTGCATAGAGAACAGTTGATTGAGGAACTACAGTCTCAGTCAGAAAAAGCATTGAGACAGTACGAGGAAGGACAAGGCGTTTCCTTAGTAGAAATGAGGGAACGCTATGGTCTATAAAGTTGTTTTTTCAGAAGAGGTCAGCCAGGCGATAGACAATATTCATGAATATATTTCAAATGTATTGTTATCAGAGCAATCAGCAAAAAATACGATTGCTAAAATTTTAAATGGATTGCAGGAACTGGAGCTTTTTCCAGAGGCTGGTTTTGATGCTGATGAACGAATAGGCGTTAAGATAAATAGCAAGTATTTGACTAGGGGAAAAATTATTGGACAATATGTGCTACTGTATTTTGTGATTGAAGAAGATAAAGTTGTATTCTTGTCGCATCTCTTTCATACTAAGAGTGATTATGTGAATTTACTACGAAAAAGCAATAAAAAAAGCTCAAATGATTGAGACAGATTTCGTTTATTTTATAAGCTCCGAAACTATAGAAAATTGATACCTTTTTGATACCGTTTAGGTTTAGATATTTGTTTATAAATAAGATTTTTGATGATTTTTTGTTTTAGAAACGTTTATTTTAATGGTATTTGAGTTTAAATAATCGAGTGAACCAAAAACCAGGTCTTAAGAAAGCTCGTAAAGCATCACAATTCTCAAAACGTTAATCAATACGATTATATCAACGTTTACAGACATTCAAGAATTTACTCTTGGATGTCTTTTTTGTTTCAAAAAATCAAAGTTCACCCCAAAATTCACCCCATATTCACCCCATCAATTTTTTAAACTACGAAATGCAATATCACCTACAGTCTGATTGACTTTATCTTTGGTATTAACGTAAGTTTTTGTAATTTCTTTATCACTATGAGTAAGAGCTTCTGAAATGGCCTCAAGAGAAATACCTGCTTGTTTAGCAAGAGTAGCACCAGTATGTCTTAGTTTGTGTGGTGAAGCTGGTGCTAATTCGGGATGTCTTTTTCTTACAGATTTCATTCGGTAGTTGAGATAGTCTGTATGGAGAGGTAAATTTATGTTATTAGTCCGGTCATTATATGTAAACACAAATTGTTTCTGTGTTTGTCGTAGTCCAAAAGGTTTGAGTTCTTCTTGTTGTTGAATTTTCCATTTTTTTAGTATTTCTAGTAGCTCGATTGGAGCTTTAAAGATTGTCCTTTTATTTCCCTTGGTAGATTTTACATTTCCAAAGCGGTCTAATGCTTGCTCTATTAGTATTTCTCCAGTAGAAAAGTCAATGTGTTTCCACTGTAGTGCATAACTTTCTGATTTACGATCGGATAAGAAGAATGTTGTGTAAAATAGTGTATAATCCTTGAAATCAATATCACCCTTTGCAAGATCAGTATCAAAAGCTTGTAACCATAGTTTCAATTCTTCCTCATCAAGAGAAAGATCCTCCTCTCGTTTATTCTCTTTGAGGAGGATTTTTTTATTAGCTTTTATTCTACTGATAGTTTTTCGAAGCTTATTTGAAGAAATATAATCAAGTTCTTCTGCCCAATCAAAAACAGAGTTTACATAGCTCCTAATTACTTTGAAATTAGCATAACTATTTGCTTTAGGAGTGAGTAGTGATAGAACGAGTTGTTTATTATTGATTAAATGCTCTAGTGAGTAATCCCCTAGTATTGGTAAAATATGTAACCTAAAGAGACTCTCTGTTTGAAAAATGGTTGCTTTAGTAGGAGGTTTTATAGTTGTTGTTGTTGTTTGCCCTGCCTTATATGGTTAGGAAGTTTGTAGTCTAATTTGCCGTCTTTGAGGGCTGCTAACATTTCAGCAGGTTTGGTTAGCGCCATTTTATTGGTTGAGTTGAGGTAATCATCAATGCTTTTTTGATCAGAACTGATAATGCCTAACTTAATTTTCCGTCCTTGAGCGCTGGTACCAATGTCTTCAATTTGAACAAGCCGATCATTTTTAGCTTCTTGACGACTTTTTTCGATAGCCGCTAACATTTCTTCGTGAGTATGGAAGTTTTCATATGGTCGGAAAACAAGTGTTTTTCGAATCGTTAGACCGGACTCTTCATCTGTTCCAACGAGCTCATGATTTCCGATGAATTGTCGATAGGTTCTGCGGATATTGTTTGGTGTCCGAAGACTTAAGTCATTTCCAAATAATTCATTGAATTTGAGAGAAAGTTTGAGGTCAGAACCATTACTGTTTTTCTTGCTCAAAATGGGGATGAGGTCAAAAGAAAAAGCATCAATAAATCAAAAAGATACTTGACAAAACGCTTTAGGGCAGAGTAAACCAGTTTTCGGGTAGCCTGTCTGACCCTCGGATGAAGTGAACGAGTTTTCGTTCAGCCCGTTGATCGAGATGACGAGCTTATCTTCGCCGAGTATCACGACAAGGCCAACCAGCTTTTGAAGAAGGCCAGCGTGCAACCAAGATTTTGATTGACCAGATTGATGGGCGTCATCAAGAAGAAAAACAACAAGTGCTGGATTGTAGTGTTCATTGGAAAGAATCAACAATCAATTGATAACGATTAGGCAGAGCTTAAGGGATAAAAGTCGTATTTTTCTCTTTCGGTTTATGCAAATTTCCTTTACTTATGCTACAATAGGGAAAAGCATGTTGATTGGAGTAAAAAATGAAAGCAATTATTACGGTTGTTGGCAAGGATAGAACGGGGATTGTGGCAGGAGTGTCTAGCAAAATTGCAGAGCTTGGTTTGAATATTGATGATATTTCACAGACTGTTTTAGATGAATTTTTCACTATGATGGCGGTTGTTTCTAGTGAAGAAAAGAAAGATTTTACAGAATTGCGCAATGAATTTGAAGCCTTTGGCAATACACTCAATGTTAAAATTAACATTCAAAGTGCAGCGATTTTTGACGCTATGTACAATATCTAATAGAGGTGAAAAATGGATATAAAGCAAGTTACTGAAACCATTTCCATGATTGAGGAGCAAAATTTTGATATTCGGACGATTACCATGGGGATTTCACTTCTCGACTGTATTGATACGGATATTGAGCGAGCAGCAGAAAAAATTTATCAAAAGATCACAAGGAAAGCTAAAAATTTGGTGGCAGTTGGTGATGAAATAGCTGCGGAGCTGGGTATTCCCATCGTGAACAAACGTGTATCGGTGACCCCGATTTCCTTGATTGGTGCTGCGACAGATAGTGATAACTATGTGCTTCTAGCAAAAGCGCTGGATCGAGCAGCAAAAGAAATCGGTGTTGATTTTATCGGTGGTTTTTCTGCACTGGTGCAAAAGGGCTATCAAAAAGGGGACGAAATCCTCATCCGCTCCATTTCGCGAGCTTTAGCGGAGACTGATAAGGTTTGCTCATCTGTTAATATTGGATCCACCAAGTCAGGAATCAATATGACAGCAGTTGCAGATATGGGACGTGTCATCAAGGAAACTGCAGAACTTTCTGACATGGGGGCAGCGAAATTAGTTGTTTTTGCCAATGCGGTCGAGGATAATCCTTTTATGGCGGGTGCTTTTCATGGCGTTGGCGAAGCTGATGTCGTCATCAATGTAGGCGTTTCTGGTCCTGGTGTCGTCAAACGTGCCCTTGAAAAAGTTCGTGGCGAAAGTTTTGATGTAGTGGCGGAAACAGTCAAGAAAACAGCTTTTAAAATCACTCGGATCGGTCAGCTTGTCGGACAGATGGCTAGTGAGCGGCTGGGTGTTAAATTCGGGATTGTTGATTTAAGCTTGGCGCCAACACCTGCTGTCGGCGACTCTGTTGCCCGTGTTCTGGAAGAAATGGGCTTGGAAACAGTCGGTACGCATGGAACGACGGCAGCTTTGGCTTTGCTTAATGACCAAGTCAAAAAAGGTGGCGTAATGGCTTGCAATCAAGTCGGCGGTTTGTCTGGTGCTTTCATTCCAGTTTCAGAAGACGAGGGGATGATTGCAGCGGTTCAAAACGGATCTCTCAATTTAGAAAAATTAGAGGCAATGACCGCGATCTGCTCGGTTGGATTGGATATGATTGCCATTCCGGCTGACACGCCTTCTGAAACGATTGCAGCTATGATTGCAGACGAAGCCGCTATTGGGGTTATCAATCAGAAAACAACAGCGGTACGGATTATTCCTAAAGGAAAAGAAGGCGACATGATTGAGTTTGGAGGTCTTTTAGGGACTGCGCCAGTGATGAGAGTCAATAAAGCTTCATCAGCTGATTTTATTGCGCGTGGTGGACAAATTCCAGCACCGATTCATAGTTTTAAAAATTAAAATGAGAGTGGGACAGAAATCAGTAGTTTCGTAGAAACTTGATTTCATCGTCCCACCTCTGCACGGTTGAGTAGGGTTGTAAAAGTTGATTTATCAACGTGTTAGAGTCCACTCAGCCACTGCGTCTTATAATTATGACTATATAAGCAAAGGAAGCTGAGCACTTTTGTCCCAGCTTCTTCTTTTGAAAAGGAGATTGAAATGGCAAAAACGAAGTTATATATTATTCGTCATGGAAAAACGATGTTTAATACAATTGGTCGGGCACAAGGTTGGAGTGATACGCCACTTACAGCTGAAGGGGAACGTGGCATTCATGAATTAGGAATTGGTCTGCGAGAATCAGGACTTACATTTACAAGGGCTTTTTCTAGCGATTCTGGGCGGACGATTCAGACCATGGGGATTGTCCTTGAAGAGCTCGGCTTAACCGGCAAAATTCCTTATACCTTTGACAAATGGATTCGTGAATGGTGTTTTGGCAGTTTTGACGGTGCTTATGGTGGCGATCTGTTTCATGGCGTGATTCCACGAGTGCTGGATGTAGAAGACTATAAGAAACTAACCTTGCAGGAATTGGCAGACGGTCTAGTCGAAGTGGATACAGCTGGCTGGGCAGAGCCTTGGGAAAAGCTGAGTGGACGTATTTTAGAAGGTTTTACAGCCATTGCAAAAGATGTAGAGGCTTCTGGCGGGGGCAATGCTCTTGTCGTCAGCCACAGTATGACAATCGGTGCCTTTGCTTGTTTGATTGATCCGTCTATTATTTTAAATCCTGGCGTACAAAATGGCAGTGTAACGGTCGTGGAATATGAAAATGGAAAATTCACCATTGAAGCGTTAGGAGATATGTCTTATCGCCAAGTAGGTGCTAAGATATTGGAAGAATAGAAATAATCATAAAAACGGGAATGTGAGAAAAGTTATTTTTTACGAATGGTGACGTTTATCTTACTCCCGATTTTTCTTTCATTCTTAAATGCTTCTCTGCAAAAAATGATATAATATAGTAAGAAAAACGGAGGTAAAATATGGCAAAAACAAGATTATACATTGTTCGCCATGGGAAAACCATGTTTAATACCATCGGTCGGGCGCAAGGCTGGTCTGATACGCCTTTGACCGCTGTGGGAGAACGTGGAATTCGTGAGCTAGGAATTGGACTTCGCGAGTCGGGGCTACAATTTGCAAAAGCTTTTTCTAGCGATAGCGGGCGGACGATTCAAACCATGGGAATTATGCTAGAGGAACTCGGATTAACCGGACGCATTCCTTATCGCACAGACAAACGACTTCGCGAATGGTGTTTTGGCAGTTTTGATGGAGCTTATGATGGTGAATTGTTTATGGGAGTGATGCCTCGTGTTTTCAATGTAGAGCATGTTCATCAATTGAGTTATCCTGAGTTGGCTGAGGGTCTGGTAGAGGTTGATACAGCTGGTTGGGCTGAAAGCTGGGAAAAATTGAGTAGCCGCATTTGGGAAGGATTTTCAGATATTGCCAAGGAAATCGAAGCTGCTGGTGGTGGCAATGCACTGATTGTTAGCCACGGTATGACCATTGGAACATTTGTGTACCTCATTGACCAAACAAGATCACATGGTTTAGACAATGGTAGTGTGACCGTCATTGAATACGAGACTGGTCGCTTCACAGTTGATTGCATCGGAGATATGTCTTACCGCACTGTTGGCAAAAAATATTTGGATGACGGTGAGCAAGATTAGTTTTTAGTAGTGCAATTCGTGTGAATTTGCTGCGGTTTTATTTAACATTGAGGAAAGCTTAAGATTTATAACATCTTCTATAAGATATTTTGTAGGTCCTCGGACCGATTTTTAGCACTCTTGCAAAAAGAGTGCTAATTTTTTGAGTTTTTGTCTTGACTTTGGTGTGGAAGAGTGTATAATAGAATCATGAGTTAGCACTCGGGTGTGTAGAGTGCTAAACAAAAAATCTCATATTCCAGCTCAAAGCTGAAAGGGGTGATGTCATGGTAACGGAACGTCAGAATGAGATTTTAAACTTGATCATTGACATCTTTACAAAGACCCATGAGCCAGTCGGCTCCAAATCCCTACAAGAATCAATCCAGTCTAGCAGCGCGACGATTCGTAATGACATGGCTGTTCTTGAAAAACAAGGTCTTTTAGAAAAAGCACATACATCAAGCGGGCGCAAACCCAGTGTGGCAGGGTTTCAATACTTTGTCAAACACTCCCTTTCCTTTGATCATCTTGCTGAAAATGAACTCTACGAAGTGATCAAGGCATTTGACCGTGAATTCTTCAAATTAGAGGATGTTCTTCAACAGGCAGCGGACGTTCTTTCAACGTTAAGTGGATGTACGGTGGTAGCACTTGATGTAGAACCAAGTCAACAACGCTTGACGGCTTTTGACATTGTGATTCTCAGCCAGCATACAGCTTTAGCAGTCTTTACTTTGGATGAGTCCAATACGATTACCAGTCAATTCATGATTCCCCGTAATTTCTTGCGAAGTGATTTGATTCAGCTGAAGGAATTGATACAAGAGCGTTTCTTAGGACAGACAGTTCTTGATATTCACTATAAGATTCGGACAGAGATTCCACAAATTATCCAGCGTTATTTTACAACGACCGATAATGTTATGGATCTTTTCGAGCATATCTTTAGTGATATTTTCAAAGAAAATGTCATTGTATCTGGTAAGGTGAAGTTGCTGAATTTTTCAGATCTAAAGAGTTATCAATTCTTTGATCAACCGCAAAAAGTGGCTTTTGAAATTCGAGATAGTTTAGCTGAAGATCAAATGCAGACGGTGCGCGTGGCAGACAGCAGAGAAAGCAGTCTGGCGAATTTGACGCTCATCTCTAGCAAATTTCTCATTCCTTACCGAGGATTTGGTATGCTAGCGGTCATTGGACCAGTCAATTTAGATTATCAGCGAGTTGTCAGTCAACTCAATGTTGTCAATCGCGTTTTAACGATGAAGCTCACAGATTTTTATAGATATCTGAGTAGCAATCATTATGAAGTGCATTAAGGCGACAGAGCTGATAGTTATAGATAGAAAAATACTTAAAATACCATAAGGAGGTGCCTAGTGGCAGAAGAAAAACAGCAAGAAGAAGCAAAAAAAGAGGACGTTTCGGTAGAAGAAACGTCTGAAGAAACAACAGAGGTAGCTCCTGAGAAGTCCGAATTGGACTTGGCAAATGAGCGTGCAGACGAATTTGAAAACAAATATCTTCGTGCAGCTGCTGAAATGCAAAATATTCAGCGCCGAGCAAATGAAGAGCGTCAGCAATTGCAGAAATATCGTAGCCAAGACTTAGGGAAAGCAATCCTTCCTTCGTTGGACAACTTAGAACGCGCCTTGGCTGTTGAGGGATTGACTGAGGATGTCAAAAAAGGCCTGGAAATGGTTCAAGAAAGCTTGATTGCCGCTCTTAAAGATGAAGGAATTGAAGAAGTTCCGACAGACGGTGAATTTGATCACAACTTCCATATGGCTATTCAGACGGTGCCGGCAGATGATGATCACCCAGCTGGAAGCATCGCACAAGTCTTCCAAAAGGGCTACAAACTCCATGAACGTCTCCTAAGACCAGCTATGGTAGTAGTAGCAGAATAAAAAATCTCGTCCGAAACGACGGTAAACTATGAAGAAAGAAAATATATTTTCGCTCTGCTAAACCGTGAGCGAAGCGAACAATTGGCGATACTCCTCGCCGTGGCGCTCTCTGCACAAACTTTAATAAAGAGATTGACTTAGTCAAGCTCTGATGGTGTCGCCACTTAAGAAGAGTATCAAAAAAGAAATTCTAAATAAAGAGGAAAAAATAATGAGCAAAATTATTGGTATTGACTTAGGTACAACAAATTCAGCAGTTGCAGTTCTTGAAGGAACTGAAAGCAAAATTATCGCAAATCCAGAAGGTAACCGTACAACACCATCAGTTGTGTCTTTCAAAAACGGTGAAATCATCGTTGGTGACGCAGCAAAACGTCAAGCAGTGACAAACCCTGATACGATTATCTCCATTAAATCAAAAATGGGCACTTCTGAAAAAGTTTCAGCAAATGGAAAAGAATATACTCCACAAGAAATCTCAGCTATGATTCTTCAATACTTGAAAGGTTATGCTGAAGATTACCTTGGTGAAAAAGTAACCAAAGCAGTTATCACAGTTCCTGCTTACTTCAACGATGCGCAACGTCAAGCAACCAAAGACGCTGGTAAAATCGCTGGTCTTGAAGTAGAACGGATTGTCAACGAACCAACAGCAGCGGCTCTTGCTTATGGTTTGGATAAGACAGATAAAGAAGAAAAAATCCTTGTATTTGACCTTGGTGGTGGTACATTTGACGTGTCAGTCCTTGAATTAGGCGACGGTGTCTTTGATGTGTTAGCTACTGCAGGGGACAACAAACTCGGTGGTGACGACTTTGACCAAAAGATTATCGACCACTTGGTAGCAGAATTCAAGAAAGAAAATGGTATTGACTTGTCAACTGACAAGATGGCTCTTCAACGTTTGAAAGATGCGGCTGAAAAAGCTAAGAAAGACCTTTCTGGTGTAACGTCTACTCAAATCAGCTTGCCATTCATCACTGCGGGAGAAGCTGGACCTCTCCACTTAGAAATGACCTTGACACGTGCGAAATTTGATGACTTGACTCGTGAGCTTGTGGATCGCACAAAAGAACCTGTTCGTCGTGCATTGTCTGACGCTGGTCTTAGCTTGTCAGAAATTGATGAAGTTATTCTTGTTGGTGGTTCAACACGTATCCCAGCCGTTGTGGAAGCAGTAAAAGCTGAAACTGGTAAAGAACCAAACAAATCTGTAAACCCTGACGAAGTGGTTGCTATGGGTGCTGCTATCCAAGGTGGTGTGATTACTGGTGATGTTAAAGACGTTGTCCTTTTGGACGTAACACCGTTGTCACTTGGTATCGAAACTATGGGTGGTGTATTTACAAAACTTATTGACCGCAACACAACTATCCCAACTTCTAAATCACAAGTGTTCTCAACTGCTGCTGATAACCAACCAGCTGTGGATATCCATGTTCTTCAAGGTGAACGCCCAATGGCAGCAGATAACAAGACACTTGGACGTTTCCAATTGACAGACATTCCTGCTGCACCTCGTGGTATCCCTCAAATTGAAGTAACATTTGATATTGACAAAAACGGTATCGTGTCTGTTAAGGCTAAAGACCTTGGTACGCAAAAAGAACAACATATCGTTATCCAATCGAACTCAGGTTTGACAGATGAAGAAATTGACCGCATGATGAAAGATGCAGAAGCAAACGCCGAAGCAGATAAAAAACGTAAAGAAGAAGTAGATCTTCGCAACGAAGTGGATCAAGCTATCTTTGCGACTGAAAAGACTATCAAAGAAACAGAAGGCAAAGGCTTTGATGCAGAACGTGACGCTGCTCAAGCTGCTCTTGATGAATTGAAAAAAGCCCAAGAAAACAACAACTTGGATGACATGAAATCAAAACTTGAAGCCCTCAATGAAAAAGCTCAAGCCCTCGCTGTGAAACTTTACGAACAAGCGGCTGCAGCCCAACAAGCTCAAGCAGGAGCAGAAGGAGCAAGTCAAACAAATACAGACGACAACAAAGGTGATGATGTCGTAGACGGTGAGTTTACTGAGAAATAAGACGCCAAAGCAAAATGGCTACTCGAAGCAGTTCATCTGCTAACGCTTGCCACTATAAGGCGGTCGAGCTAGGCGGCTTACTAGCTCGAAAACAAAGAAAAAATCGTCTTTGTCTTTTCCCGTCGTAACGATGAGATGGGAGTGCCTCAGGAAAATCCTAAGACCTCCTTTGTCACATCTTGGAAAGAACGATTGCGGATTATATTTTAGTGCTTGCTCAATCTTACTTGTAGCCGATTTGTAACAGATAAATTCAGGGGTTGATAAACCAACCTCTGTTTTTGGATAATGGAAACTTAGAATTGAACCTGCCCTAAAAAAGTTCGTTCTGTTAAATTAAAACGAAAGGAAAGTGTTCGTAACTGAACACGGGCTACGGACTGTGCCAAAAAGATAGTTTTTCCTAGAATCTCTGGCTTCTTCGTCAAAACTCCTATTTTGGCTGTGCCCACTTAACGCCCTTTGTATCTTATATTATGAATAATACAGAATTTTACGACCGTTTAGGCGTTTCAAAAAACGCATCTCAGGATGAGATTAAGAAAGCCTATCGGAAATTATCAAAAAAATATCATCCAGACATCAATAAAGAACCGGGTGCTGAAGAGAAATACAAAGAAGTCCAAGAGGCTTATGAAACCTTGAGTGATGAGCAAAAACGGGCAGCCTATGATCAATATGGTGCTGCGGGTGCTAATGGAGGCTTCGGCGGTGGAGCTGGCGGTTTTGGTGGCTTTGACGGTTCTAGCTTTGGTGGCTTTGAAGATATTTTCTCTAGCTTCTTTGGTGGAGGTGGTGCAAGTCGCAATCCCAACGCACCTCGTCAAGGGGATGATCTGCAATATCGGGTCAACCTTAAGTTTGAAGAAGCGATTTTTGGTACAGATAAAGAAATTAAATACAATCGTGAGGCGACTTGCCATACTTGTCACGGTTCGGGTGCGAAACCAGGAACTAGCCCAATAACTTGTAGTCGTTGTCACGGATCTGGTGTCATCAATGTGGACACGCAAACTCCACTTGGCATGATGCGTCGTCAAGTCACTTGTGATGTCTGCCATGGGCGCGGACAAGAAATCAAAGACCCTTGTCAAACCTGCAATGGGACAGGGCATGAAAAACAAGCCCATAGTGTTCATGTGAAAATCCCTGCAGGTGTTGAAACTGGTCAACAAGTTCGTTTGTCTGGTCAAGGTGAGGCTGGTTTCAATGGTGGACCGTACGGAGATCTATATGTTGTCGTTCAGGTGGAGTCAAGTGATAAATTTGAGCGAGATGGCTCTACCATTTATTACAAACTGAACCTCAACTTTGTTCAAGCAGCCTTAGGTGATAGCGTTGAAATTCCGACTGTTCACGGAGATGTGGAATTAACCATTCCAGAAGGAACGCAAACAGGCAAACGATTCCGTCTTCGTGGAAAAGGAGCGCCAAGTCTTCGTGGTGGTAGCATGGGAGACCAATATGTCACGGTCAACGTTGTGACACCGACAGGACTTAATGACAAACAAAAAGCAGCATTGAAAGATTTTGCTGCTGCTGGAAATATAACCGTTACTCCTAAAAAGAAAGGCTTCTTTGATAAAATGAAAGATGCCTTTGAAGGAGAATAAAATAAATGGGGATCAGTTTTTCTGTTCTCCATTTTTTGTAATGATATGCTGTATTCCCATATCTAATCCTTTTAAAATCTGTGGAATGAAGGTTGGAAATACCCTGTGGTTTTCTAATTCTTGAATAGGAATCCAGTGAACTGTTTCGTCCTCTATTTGACTTTGGAATTGTTTTCCTTTTGGTTTCATAAGATAGTATAGGCAAATTTCATGGCAATCTAACCCTCTTAAGACACCGTTTGAATTTGAAAAGAAATTTTCGTGAAAGCAGACCAAGCGGTCAATTTCATATTGCTGTCCAGTTTCTTCTATAACCTCTCGAAGAACAGCTTCTTCGGTTGTTTCGCCAAATTGAACAGCTCCACCAACGGAGTAATGATAGTCTTCGGAAGGACTGCTCATGAAGCAAATAGCTCCCTCTTCAATAATGATAGCGGCTGCTCGATAGCGAAAGCGTTGATGCCCGTTTGTGTAACTAATATCTTCTGCCATTTGGCTCCTCCTTAGCTAATTAAGTGTATAGTCTTTTGTCAGTCTTGTCAAGCCCAATCTGTACCCAGACAGTTTTGTTTTTACAGTCTTGCGAGGGGCTTTTTTTCTTGTTACAATAAACACATGACACGATATAAAGCGATTATTTCTTATGACGGTCATGATTTTGCTGGTTTTCAGCGGCAACCTCATGCTCGCAGCGTCCAAGAAGAGATTGAAAAGACTTTAACTAAAATCAATAGAGGAAAGCCTGTCATCGTTCATGGAGCTGGACGCACAGACAGTGGCGTTCATGCTTTGGGGCAGGTAATTCATTTTAATTTACCACAAAAAAGGGATGAAGAAAAACTACGTTTCGCACTTGATACGCAGACACCAGAAGACATTGATTTTATTAGCGTAGAAGAGGTGAATGAAGATTTTCATTCAAGATATTGTAAACACAGCAAGACCTATGAATTTATAGTGGATATTGGGCGTCCTAAAAATCCTATGATGCGCCATTATGCAACCCATTTTCCTTATCTTTTGGACATTTCTTTAATGAAAAATGCTATTGCAAAGCTCGAAGGAACTCACGATTTTACGGGTTTCACAGCTTCAGGGACTAGTGTGGAAAATAAAGTTCGGACGATTACAGAAGCACGCTTAGACTTTGATGAGAAACGTAATTTTCTGATTTTTACTTTTTCTGGCAATGGATTTTTATATAAGCAAATCCGCAATATGGTCGGGACATTGCTGAAGATTGGCAACGGACGAATGCCAGTTGAGCAGATTGATAGAATTTTAACAGAGAAAAATCGTCATTTGGCTGGACCAACAGCAGCACCAAACGGACTTTATCTAAAGGAGATACGATATGAAGAATAACTTTATTTTAGCTATATCAGGAAATGATATTTTTAGTGGTGGCGGACTGCATGCTGATTTAGCAACCTACACGGTCAACCAACTGCATGGTTTTGTGGCGGTGACTTGCTTGACCGCTATGACAGAGCAAGGTTTTGAGGTTGTTCCTGTAGACACGACCGTCTTTGCTCAGCAGCTCAATTCTCTCAAGGATGTACCTTTCTCAGCTATTAAATTGGGGCTTTTGCCCAATGTAGAAGTGGCAGATTTGGCTTTAGATTTTGTGAAAGCTCATGCAGAGACTCCTGTTGTGTTAGACCCTGTCTTAGTTTGCAAGGAAACCCATGATGTGGAGGTTTCGGCACTTCGAGATGAACTGATTAAATTTTTTCCTTACGTAAGCATCGTCACGCCCAACTTACCAGAAGCCGAACTGTTAGTTCAAAAAGAGTTGCAAACATTGGAGGATGTCAAAGAAGCGGCTAAACTTCTCCATTCCTTGGGTGCTAAATCCGTTGTTATCAAAGGAGGAAATCGCTTAGATGCTCAAAAAGCGATAGATGTTTTTTATGACGGCGAACAATTTCAAATTTTGGAATCACCTGTTTTAGAAAACAATAACACGGGTGCTGGCTGCACCTTTGCTTCTAGCATTGCCAGTCAGCTATTACTAGGAAAATCAACTTTTGAAGCTGTTCAAATTTCCAAAAAATTTGTTTATCAAGCTATCCAACATTCAGATCAATATGGGGTTGTTCAATATGAAAAAAAATCAGACATATAAACTTGTTCTTTTGTCCATGATTGCTGCATTGACAGTTGTTTTGGGCTATTATTTGAAAATTCCAACACCAACGGGGATTTTAACTTTCCTTGATGCAGGAATTTTCTTTACCGCCTTTTATTTTGGTAGAAAAGAAGGAGCAATTGTTGGTGGTTTAGCCGGATTTCTTATTGATTTGATTTCGGGTTATCCTCAGTGGATGTTTTTCAGCCTGATTTTTCATGGTCTACAAGGCTATTTTGCAGGTTTTAAAGAAAAAAGTCGCTATCTTGGTTTAGTATTGGCGACGCTTGTTATGGTAGGAGGTTATGCTCTCGCTTCCACGATTATGCATGGTTGGGGAGCAGCTTTTCCAGAAATATTTCCTAACTTTTGCCAAAATACCTTAGGAATGATTGCCGGAGCTATTTTGAATAAATTGTTGGCAGATGTTTTGAAAAAATAAAGTAAATAAGGGGCGTTGTGCCCTTTTTACTTTTAAGAATTTCAGTTTGTAAAAGCGATAAAAATCATTTATAATACAATTAAAACGAGGTGAAATCATGGATTTACAAGAATTGAAAATACAAACACAAATCATTTTAACAGATGTTTTAGAAAAATCAGCTCTTTCTTCCGGTGATATTTTTGTACTGGGCTTGTCTTCCAGTGAGGTGATTGGAGGGCATATTGGAAAAAATTCCAGTCAAGAAGTGGGAGAAGTTATTGTCAAAACTATGTTGGATACGTTGTCAGTTCGCGGAATTTACTTGGCGGTTCAGGGCTGTGAACATGTGAATCGCGCTTTGGTCGTGGAGAAAGAATTGGCGCAAAAACAAAACCTGGAAATTGTCAATGTCTTGCCAACTCTTCATGCTGGTGGAAGTGGTCAATTAGCAGCTTTTAAATATATGAGCAACCCAGTTGAAGTGGAATTTATTACGGCTCAAGCGGGGCTAGATATCGGAGATACAGCGATTGGTATGCATATCAAACATGTCCAAATCCCAGTTCGACCAATTTTGAGAGAATTAGGAGAAGCGCATGTGACTGCTCTTGCCAGTCGCCCTAAGCTAATCGGTGGAGTACGTGCTGCTTACCAAAAGGATAAAATTCGGAAAGCATAAAGAGAAAAATAAACAAGTTGATGGAAAATCATTAAATTTTCATTAGAAAATTTGTGAATTAACGTGTATTTATGGTATAATTGATTGTATTCAATAAATTTTAAGGAGAAATGACAGAATGTCTGTATCATTTGAAAACAAAGAAACAAATCGCGGAGTTTTGACATTTACAATCAGTCAAGAACAAATCAAGCCAGAATTGGATCGCGTGTTTAACTCAGTTAAGAAAACTCTGAATGTACCAGGTTTCCGTAAAGGTCATCTTCCTCGTCTGGTGTTTAACCAAAAATTTGGGGAAGAAGCTCTTTACCAAGACACACTGAACGCCCTTCTCCCAGCTGCTTATGAAGCTGCTGTTAAAGAAGCAGAAATTGAAGTTGTTGCTCAACCACAATTTGATGTGGCGTCTATGGAAAAAGGTCAAGATTGGACTATTACCGCTGAAGTGGTTACAAAACCTGAAGTAAAATTAGGTGAATATAAAAATCTAGAAGTGTCTGTTGATGTCTCTAAAGAAGTATCTGACGCAGATGTAGACGCAAAAATTGAACGCGAACGCAACAATTTAGCAGAGCTAGTATTGAAAGAAGACAAGGCTGCTAATGGCGACACAGTTGTGATTGACTTTGTTGGAACAGTTGACGGCGTTGAATTTGACGGCGGTAAAGGAGATAACTTCTCACTTGAACTCGGAAGCGGTCAATTCATTCCGGGTTTTGAGGATCAATTGGTTGGACATGCTGCTGGTGAAACAGTAGAAGTAAACGTGACATTCCCAGAAGACTATCAAGCAACAGACCTTGCAGGTAAAGATGCTAAGTTTGTTACAACCATTCATGAAGTCAAAGAAAAAGAAGTTCCAGAACTAGATGATGAACTAGCGAAAGACATTGATGAAGATGTTGAGACACTTGACGAATTAAAAGAAAAATACCGCAAAGAATTAGCTGAATCAAAAGAAATTGCTTTTGATGACGCAGTCGAATCTGCAGCGCTTGATCTTGCAGTAGAAAATGCAGAAATCGTTGAGTTGCCAGAAGAAATGGTTCACGAAGAAGTTCACCGCTCTGTAAATGAATTCCTTGGAAACATGCAACGTCAAGGTATTTCACCAGATATGTATTTCCAAATTACTGGTACAACGCAAGAAGATCTTCACAAGCAACATGAAGCTGATGCTGAAAAACGTACTAAGACAAACCTTGTGATTGAAGCTGTTGCGAAAGCAGAAGGATTTGAAGCAAGTGATGAAGATATTGAAGCAGAAATTGCTTCTCTTGCCGCTGATTACAATATGGAAGTAGAACGCGTTCGTCAACTTCTTTCAGCAGATATGTTGAAACATGATATTGTGATTAAAAAAGCCGTTGAATTGATTACAAGTACTGCAAAAGTAAAATAATCGAGCGATAACATAAGGCAAGTTCAGTCAGAGAATTGGCTGAATTGCCTTTTTGCTTCTTTTTATATAAAAGCGGAAGTCATTTTGGTAAAAATGGTGATTTTCTTGAATAGAAGATAAAATTCTTTTGACGAAAGAAGATTTTTATCGTACAATAAAAAGTAGCGAAAAATTCAATAAATTAAATATTTGAGAGCTAACAGGGCAGAAGCCCTCAGACTTAAAAGGAGATCGACTTTGGAATTAGAAGTATTTGCTGGACAAGAAAAAAGTGAACTTTCTATGATTGAAGTAGCGCGTGCTATCTTAGAAACGCGTGGTCGTCATCATGAAATGTATTTTAATGATCTTGTCAATGAAATTCAAAATTACCTTGAAAAATCAAATAGTGATATTCGTGAAGCCTTGCCACTTTTTTATACAGAGCTAAATGTAGACGGCAGTTTCATTCCTCTTGGAGATAACAAATGGGGCTTGCGTTCATGGTATGCGATTGACGAGGTGGATGAAGAAATTATCACACTTGAAGAAGATGATGAAGAAACTCCGAAGAAACGGAAGAAGAAACGTGTGAACGCCTTTATGGATGGAGATGAAGATGCCATTGATTACAATGACGATGATCCAGAAGATGAAGACTCATACGAAGCAGACCCTGCCCTTAATTATGACGAGGACAATCCGGACGACGAGAAGAGTGAAGTTGAAGCGTATGATGCTGAAATCAATGAAATTGCACCTGATGATTTAGGTGAAGAAGTCGAACTCAATGAAGAGGACGAAGATTATTCTGACGATGAAGTAGATGGAGAAGATGAAGAATAGTCAAATTTAATGATATATTCTTATTTTCTTATTTGACAAAAGTTTTATTCTGCGATATTATAATATTGGGCACTTCTTTTAAGAAGTCGAAGCTCCCTAGCTCTAGGGAGCTATTTTTGTTTTGCTATTCATGAACACGTCTTAAAAAGCAATGGACGTTGTATTTTAGATAAGGAGTATTTATGGCAACAAAATATATTTTTGTTACAGGTGGTGTAGTTAGTTCAATCGGTAAAGGGATTGTGGCAGCAAGTCTTGGTCGTCTTTTGAAAAATCGTGGTCTTAAGGTAACCATTCAAAAGTTTGACCCCTATATCAATATTGACCCAGGAACGATGAGTCCTTACCAACACGGGGAAGTGTTCGTGACAGACGATGGCGCAGAAACAGACTTAGATCTAGGACACTATGAACGTTTTATTGACATTAACCTAAATAAATATTCAAATGTCACAACTGGTAAGATTTATAGTGAAGTTCTTCGAAAAGAGCGTAAAGGTGAGTACCTTGGAGCAACAGTTCAAGTCATTCCACACATTACAGATGCTTTGAAAGAAAAGATTAAACGCGCTGCAACGACAACCGACTCTGATGTGATTATCACAGAAGTAGGAGGAACTGTTGGAGATATTGAAAGTTTGCCATTCTTAGAAGCACTTCGTCAAATGAAGGCAGATGTTGGTGCAGATAATGTGATGTATATCCACACGACATTGCTTCCTTATCTGAAAGCTGCTGGGGAAATGAAAACGAAGCCCACTCAGCATTCTGTAAAAGAATTGCGTGGTCTTGGAATTCAACCGAACATGCTTGTTATTCGTACTGAAAAACCGGCTGGCCAAAATATTAAGAACAAATTGGCACAATTTTGTGATGTAGCACCAGAAGCAGTGATTGAGTCGCTAGATGTGGAACATTTGTATCAAATTCCGCTGAATTTGCAAGCACAAAACATGGACCAAATCGTTTGTGATCACTTGAAGTTGGACGTGCCAGAAGCAGATATGACAGATTGGTCTGCTATGGTTGATAAAGTCATGAACTTGAAGAAACAAGTAAAAATTGCGCTTGTTGGGAAATATGTGGAGTTGCCAGATGCGTATATCTCTGTTGTAGAAGCTCTCAAGCACTCTGGTTATGCCAATGATGCAGAAATCAAGCTGAATTGGGTCAATGCAAATGATGTCACAACTGAAAATGTCACCGAATTGTTGAAAGATGCAGACGGTATTATTGTGCCGGGGGGATTTGGTCATCGCGGAACCGAAGGAAAGATTGCGACCATTCAATATGCGCGTGAAAATGATGTGCCAATGCTTGGAATTTGCCTTGGTATGCAGTTGACTTGTGTTGAGTTTGCTCGCCATGTGCTAGGATTTGAAGATGCTAATTCTTCAGAATTAAATCCTGATACGAAGCATCCTGTTATTGATTTGATGCGTGATCAGATTGATGTAGAAGATATGGGAGGAACGCTTCGCTTAGGACTTTATCCGTCTAAGTTGAAACGTGGTTCCAAAGCCGCTGCAGCTTATGATAATCAAGAAGTTGTTCAGCGTCGTCACCGCCACCGTTACGAATTTAACAATGAATTCCGTCAACAATTTGAAGACGCAGGATTTGTCTTCTCAGGAGTTTCACCTGATAATCGTCTGGTAGAAATTGTTGAAATTCCAGAAAATCAATTCTTTGTGGCTTGTCAATATCACCCAGAATTATCCAGCCGCCCTAATCGTCCAGAAGGACTTTACACAGCTTTTGTTACAGCTGCGGTTGAAAATAGTGAGAAATAAGATTGGAAGCAATTCCAGTCTTTTTAGCATTTCTCATAGGAGAAAAATTTGTCAATATGAATGAAAGACAGCATTTTAAAACTAAAGTAAGAAATTTTCTCCTAAAAATGATACAATTTGAATAGTTGATGAGCTCAATAAATAATGAAACGGAGGTGGATCATGATGAAGTTTATACTGAATGAAAGTCTCGCAATGCTTGGGATTAAAAATGTGGTTATTGGCATCGCTAAAAATGTAGATCCACATGCACCTTTACCTGCTTCATTTTTGAAAAAGCAAAAAGAGATGGAAAAGTGGGCATTGAATTGCGATATAGATGAGGTGTCTGATACTCCAGTTATTCAAGGCTACAAGGATTTGTTGCAAAGTGTCGGACGTAGTGTCAAGAAGAATCCTCCTACCGTTTTGGCGCTTATTCGGAATATTCGACATCGTGGATCCATCCCGAATATTAATAGTATTATTGATATTTATAATGTTGAATCTTTACATTCTTTATTAGCCATCGGTGGGCATGATTTGGATAAAATAGAGGAGCAGATAGAGTTTACTGTTAGCCAAAATGAAGACGTTTTTCTGCCGATTTTATCTACGAAAAAACATGTTTCTCCCACGGATTACATCTATCGTGACAAAAAAGGTATTCTAGCGTGGTTGGACGTTCGTGATGGAGAACATTATAAATTTGATGATGAGACAAAGAATGCCATTTTTATCATTCAAGGAAATGCTCATACATCTGTTGAAATGCGTTTAGAAGCACTGAAGCGCATTGAGAACGATTTAGCAGAATGTATGCCGAATCTGGATTTTGAAACGTATGTCATTCACCCAGAGGGGAAATAACCTAAAAAGCAATGTATCCATCAATAGGATACGAGAAGTGAGTCCGTTGTTTGAAAGCATTTCGGCTCACAACAACGTTTTTTGTTGAAAGATTTGTTTGAAAATTCTTTACTTTTTATGAAGATATAGTATAATATAGAATATATCATACTTTTCGGAGGTAACTATGAAAAAAAGTAAAATCATCGCAGTTGCGGGGCTTGCTCTTTTAACGTCTGGTCTTTTAGCTGCTTGCTCGGGTTCAAAATCGAACTCCACAGAAAAAAAGTTTGGTTATGTATATGCTGGTGATCCAGAAACTTTGGATTATGTAACATCAGGAAAAGCAACCACTAGCGATCTTGTGACAAATGGAGTTGACGGATTGTTAGAAAATGACAAATATGGAAATCTTGTACCATCAATGGCTAAGTCATGGACTGTATCAAAAGATGGTTTAACCTATACTTATAAACTTCGTAAGGATGCCAAATGGTACACATCAGAAGGCGAAGAATATGCAGAAGTTAAGGCGCAAGACTTTGTAACTGGTTTGAAACATGCTGCTGATAAGAAATCAGAAGCTCTTTATCTTGTTCAAAACTCAATTAAAGGTTTGGATGCTTATGTAAATGGTCAAACAAAAGACTTTTCAACTGTAGGCGTGAAAGCTGTCGATGATTATACTGTTCAGTATACATTGAACCAACCAGAACCTTACTGGAATTCAAAAACAACGTCAGCTATTCTTTGGCCAGTCAATGCAGAATTTTTGAAATCTAAGGGAGATAAATTCGGTCAATCAACGAATCCTAGTTCCATTCTTTACAATGGTCCATTCCTTATGAAAGCTATTACAGCTAAGTCTGCAGTAGAATATGTTAAAAACAACAATTATTGGGATAAGGATAATGTAAACGTTGATAGCATCAAGTTGGCTTATTATGATGGTCAAGACCAAGACTCATTAGCACGTAACTTTAAAGATGGCGCTTATACGTATGCACGTCTCTTCCCAGCAAGTTCAAACTTTGCAACTTTTGAAAAGGACTTCAAAGACAATATCTATACATCAGAAGCAGGTGCAGGAACAGCGGTTTTAGGACTTAATATTGACCGTCAAACATACAACCACACTGCTAAAAAAACAGATGAACAAAAAAATTCAACGAAAAAAGCATTGTTGAACAAAGACTTCCGCCAAGCTTTGAACTTTGCACTTGATCGCGATTCTTACGCTGCACAAGTCAATGGTAAAGATGGCGCTGCTAAAGCAATCCGCAATATGTTTGTACCGTCTGACTTTGTCCAAGTTGGAGAAAAATCATTTAGCGATGTTGTAGAAGAAAAATTAGCTAGCTATGGTGATGACTGGAAGGGTGTCAAATTAGCAGATTCACAAAACGGTTTGTACAATCCAGACAAAGCAAAAGCGAAATTTGCAAAAGCAAAAGGAGCATTGCAAGCTCAAGGTGTGCAATTCCCAATCCACATAGATGTTCCTGTAATTGAAACTTCTAAAAACTTTGTTGCTCGTATACAATCTATGAAACAATCTATTGAAAAAGTGCTTGGCAAAGAAAATGTTGTCATGGACTTGAATATGATGTCAGAAGATGATGTAATGAACATCACTTATTATGCTCCGAATGCAGCTAGCGAAGATTGGGATCTCTCAGGTATCGTTGGTTGGACTCCTGACTATCAAGACCCATCTACTTATCTTGACATTTTGAAATCAACATCTTCTGATAATACGAAAACTTGGTTTGGATTTGACTCTGGTAGTGAAAATGCTGGTGCTAAAGCAGTTGGCTTGGACGAATATAATAAATTAGTCGATGAAGCAGGTGCAGAAACAACAGACATTGCAAAACGTTATGAAAAATATGCAGCAGCACAAGCTTGGTTGACAGATAGCTCTTTGATTTTACCAACAATGGCTTCAACGGGTGCCGCAACATTTGTTTCACGTATCGAACCATTCTCAGGTCCATTTGCGCAAACAGGTAGCAAAGGTAGCTCAACCTACTTCAAATACATTAAAGTTGGTAACGATGCTGTCACTAAGAAAGACTATGAAGCAGCTAAGAAGAAATGGCAAAAAGAAAAAGCTGAGTCTAATAAAAAAGCTCAAGATAAATTAGCTGATCATGTAAAATAATACAACCTATAAAAGCAGGTAAAACTCACTAAAAGGTGAGGAAAACCTGCTTTTTTCTATCCATGAAATTGTAAGGTTAATATAATTCCTTTGATACTAGGTTTAAAAAATATGTCATAAAATTTAGAAAATTCTATTTACTTTTTATGTTTTGTGTGCTAGAATGTATAAAAATAATGATTTTGGGAGGAATATTCATGAAGAAAAGTAAAATCATTACCCTTGCAGCGCTAGCCTTGCTTGCAACAGGAGCTCTAGCAGCTTGTTCTGGCTCTAAAACAAGCTCGGGGAACAAAACATTCTCATATATTTATGAGCAAGATCCAGATAACCTGAACTATTTGACAACTGGGAAAGCAGCCACTGCAAATCTTACCAGTAATGCCATTGACGGACTCTTGGAAAATGACCGTTACGGAAATCTAGTTCCTTCTGTAGCGAAGGATTGGACAGTCTCCAAGGACGGCTTGACTTATACTTATACACTTCGTAAGGGTGTGAAATGGTACACATCAGAGGGCGAAGAGTATGCAGAAGTTAAGGCACAAGACTTTGTGACAGGCTTAAAATATGCTGCGGATAATAAATCTGAAGCTATTTACTTGGTGCAAGATTCAATCAAAGGCTTGGATGCTTACATGAAGGGTGAAAATAAAGATTTCTCTTCTGTCGGTATCAAAGCAGTTGATGATTACACGGTTCAATACACGCTTAATCGACCAGAAAGCTTTTGGAATTCTAAAACAACAATGGGCGTTCTAGCACCAGTTAATGCAGAATTTTTGAAATCAAAAGGCAATAAATTTGCACAAGCAACAGACCCATCTAGTCTTCTTTATAATGGTCCATACTTGCTGAAATCTATCACAGCGAAATCATCTGTTGAATTTGCTAAAAATCCAAACTACTGGGATAAGAAGAATGTGCACATTGACAACATCAAGTTGTCCTACTATGATGGTCAAGACCAAGACAAACTTGCTAAAGGATTTAGTGATGGCTCATTTACCAATGCCAAAGTATTTCCAACAAGTCCAAGTTATGCTTCTGTCAGCAAGAAATACAAAAACAACATCGTTTATACTCCGCAAGATGCAACGACTTACCTAGTAGCTACAAACATTGACCGTCAATCTTACAAACATACTTCAAAGACAACAGATGCTCAAAAGACTTCTACTAAGAAAGCTTTGCTAAACAAGGATTTCCGTCAAGCGATTACCTTTGCATTTGACCGCACAGCTTATGCATCACAGGTGAATGGTAAAGACGGTGCGACGAAGATGCTCCGTAATCTCTTTGTACCGCCAACATTTGTTCAAACAGATGACAAGAGCTTTGGAGAATTGGTCAAAGAAAAATTAGTTGGTTATGATGAAAGTTGGAAAGATGTCAACTTAAATGATGCGCAAGATGGTCTTTACAATCCAACTAAAGCTAAAGAAAAATTAGCGAAAGCGAAAGCAGCGCTTCAAGCAGACGGTGTTCAATTCCCAATCCACATTGATATGCCAGTTGACCAAACAGCAACTAATAAAGTTCAACGTGTGCAATCATTGAAACAATCGATTGAAAAAAATCTTGGGAAAGAAAATGTTGTGATTGATATTCAACAAATGTCTAAAGACGACGTGAATAATATCACTTACTTTGCCGAATCCGCAGCTGCAGAAGATTGGGATCTTTCTGATAATGTTGGTTGGAGTCCAGATTTCCAAGACCCATCTACCTATCTTGATGTTATCAAACCTTCAAGCGGTGAAAGCACTAAGACTTATCTAGGATTTGATGCAGGCACGAACAACGCTGCTGCAGCACAAGTTGGTATGAACGAATATGAAAAGTTGTTGAATGAGGCTGAAAAAGAAACCAACAATACGAATGCACGCTATGAAAAATATGCTGCAGCCCAAGCTTGGTTGACTGATAATGCATTGGTCATTCCAACAACAACACTAACGGGTCGCCCAATTCTTTCTCGTACAGTACCATTTAGTAATGCCTTTGCTTGGTCAGGAACCAAGGGAAATAGTGAAACAATTCTCTATAAATACCTTGAAATCCAAGATGAGCCTGTGACTCAAAATCAATACAAGAAGGCCATGGAAAAATGGAATAAAAAGCGCACAGAGTCTAATAAAAAGGCTCAAGAAGAACTTGCAGATCATGTTAAATAAT
>OBUN01000119.1_pt1 | contig 35786 bp, 41 predicted proteins | sample 1475851 | NCBI WGS metagenome assembly OBUN01 (sample SAMEA2579932, study PRJEB22360) | human gut metagenome | reverse complement strand
TGCTAAACTATTATTCTGTCTCAACAAAAATCCTCCTTTAATATATTAATTAGTGATCGAGAAACCTTATCTAATATAACACTTTAGGGGGGGACTTTTTTGATACATCGCTAAAAGCTTTTCGGAACCACTAGCACAGCTAGTGGTTTTCGTAAAACAAAAAAATCCAACCCTGAGGCTGGATTCATTCACAGATGCCACCACCGAGAATTGAACTCGGAACGGAGCATTACCATTGCTCTATTATACCATTTAACTATAGCGGCAACTGTTTTAATCTTACCATACTTCTATTTACTGTGGCAAGATTTTTTGCTTATTATTTATAAATTTAAGTCTTGGTAAGGGGTGCGGTAACCAACCTGTAAAACCTTACCATCTTTAATCAAGATAGGACGTTTTATCAACATCCCATCTGAGGCCAAGAGATCAATAGCTTCATCAAGAGACAATGTTGGTAGCTTATCTTTTAAACCTAAAGAACGGTAGGATTGTCCACTCGTATTAAAGAATTTCTTGAGTTCTAAATCTGACCCCGCCAAAAGTTCTTTTAAAAATTGAGCCGAAGGTGGGTTTTCCTTAATATTAATAGATTCAAAATCTAAACCTAATTGATTGAGTTCCGCCTTTGCCTTACGACAAGTGCTGCATTTTGGATATTCATAAAAAGTGTACATGTTTTTCTCCTTTTTTCTAGCATAAGACATCTGTCTAAGGATGGTCAAACCTAATGCCTTCTAACTGAAGTAAGAAACGCTTGGCTTCTTCTCCTGCTGCATATTTTCCTATACGACCACTACTAGGAAGAACCCGATGACAGGGGACGAGAATCAACCAAGGATTCTTACCAACAGCAGTTCCTACAGCCTGTGCGGATTGACAAGAAGTTGCCTTACCAATCTGACCATAGGTTCTGATTTGCCCCATAGGAATTTCACTTAAAGCCAACCAAACTCTTTGTTGGAAAGCTGTTCCTCGTTCAGCTAAAGGAAGGTCATCTGGACTTGGATTCTCACCTTTAAAATAAGCCTGCAACCACTTCTTGGTCACTTCTAAAATAGGATTTGAGGTGTCCGCTAACTCCTCTTCCTTAAAACCAGACTGAAAATGATTTTGTCCTTTTAACCATATACCATAGAGGACTTCTTCACCAGCCACCAAGGACAGGCGACCAATAGGGGATACATAATACTGACGATAATACATAAGTTCATTATAACAAAAAAAGACAGGAAAACCTTGTTCCTGTCAGCTTATTTCTGAATTATTTACCTTTAATCAAACGTACTCGTACGATATTGTCGCTGGCCTCAAACTTAGCGACCAATTCATCAATCTTAGACTTGTCTGTCTCATCAAGGTCAAGAAGGGTATAAGCATACTCTCCCTTTGAACGGTTAATGATATTATCAATATTGATATTAAAATCAGAGACCGCTGTTGAAATACGGGCCACAATGTTAGGCACGTTTTTATTAATCAAAGTGATACGATATGGAGCACTCAAAACCTGTTGTACACGTGGGAAGTTAACAGAATTGACAATTTCACCTGTTTCCATGAAGCGACGGATGGTTTGACCAGCCATAATAGCACAGTTAAGTTCTGCTTCACCCGTTGAACCACCAACATGTGGAAAGACTGTCACATTAGGCTTATTAAGTAGTTCTTCTGTCCCAAAGTCAGTGATGTAACGTTTTACTACACCTGTTTCCAAAGCATCAAAGAGCGCATCATTCTCTACTAATTCTGCACGGGCAAAGTTGATGATTGTTGTTCCTTTTTGCATAAGGCTAAAGGCATCTGCATTGAAAGTACCTTTCGTATCAGGTGTCAATGGAACGTGAACAGTGATATAATCACAGTTTTCAAAGATTTCTTTGAGATCAGAAACACGCTTAACGTGGTGAGAAATATTCCAAGCTGCTTCAATAGAAACATATGGGTCGTAGCCATAGACCTTCATCCCCAAACGGTAGGCATCGTTAGCAATACGCGCACCAATGGCACCTAGGCCGATAACACCCAGTGTCTTACCAGCAATCTCGCTACCCGCAAACTGCTTCTTACCTGCTTCGATTTGTTTAGACACATCGTCACCGCTAAGTTTGTTAACCCAAGCATTGGCCGCAATATAATCACGTGCTGAAAGCAAGATAGAAGCTAAGACAGCTTCTTTAACTGCATTAGCATTAGCTCCTGGAGTATTGAAGACAACAATTCCTTTTTCAGTTGCTTCATCCACTGGGATATTATTAGTCCCAGCACCGGCACGCGCAATAGCTTTCAAATTTTCAGGGAAAACTGTATCATGGAGATTTTGACTACGAATAATGTAAGCATCTGGATTTTCCGCTAAATCACCATCAATTTGGAAATGATTTCCAAGTTCCTTCAAACCAATTTGGTTAATATTATTATATGTTTTTACGCTAAATACCATAATTTTATTCCTCTTAAATTAATGAATCCCGTGGTGAGTAGCTTCATCAACTTCTTGATAAAAAGCCTTCTCCCTCTTGGTTTTGATTTTCTGATAGGCAAGTCGTTCACCATCAATAGGAACCTTACCACAATAGACATAGCCAAGTTTCTCCAAAATATGCTGCATGACAAGATTCTTTTCATGCGTGTCGCAACGAAAATCATGAGCGTCAGTTCCCTCAATAAGACCTTGAATAAATGTTTGAGCGACCCTTTGACCTGTAACCTCAGTCAAAACGGCAATCCTATGGAAGGTAATGTAGCGCTTATTATGATGCTTCCAGTCTCCATCATAGATTTTGTCGTAAGCAGGGTCTCCATCAGTAACCACCGCAGCATAAGAAACAACTTTACCATCAATGATACCGACATAGGCCTGTCCTTTAAGAACATCATCAAAGATGGTTTCTTCAGTAGGGTAACCATCAGCCCCTTGCCATTGGGGACTACCTGCTTCTGCTAAAGCAGTTCTAGCACTCTCAATCACAGTCATGATAGCCCCAATTTCATTTGGGAAGGCTTGTCTAATTTCCATCTCTTTACCTAATTATTTATTTTCGGCTTCAAATTTCTTCATAAAGTCAATCAAGTCAAGTACACCCTGACGTGGGAAAGCATTATAAACACTAGCACGCATACCACCTACAGAACGGTGTCCTTTGATATTCTTGAAACCAAGAGCATCTGCTTCTGCTACAAACTTAGTATCCAACTCTTTACTTGGTGTAACAAATGGAATGTTGCAGACAGAACGATCCTTTTCATATTTGACAGGGTTTGTGTAGAAATCAGATGATTCAATGTAATTGTAGAGAAGACCAGATTTTTCGCGTTGAATTTCAGCCATCTTGTCTACGCCACCAATTTCATTTTTAACCCAGTCAAAGACGAGTTTTGAAATATAGATGTTGAAACATGGTGGTGTATTGTAAAGTGATCCTGCTTCAGCTTGAATACGATAATCCAACATAGCAGACAATTGTGGTTGGTCGTTAAGGAAGTCTTCACGGACGATAACCACTGTTACACCAGCAGGCCCAATATTTTTCTGAGCACCAGCATAGATAAGAGCAAAATCCTCAACATTATAGCGAGCTGCTAAGATATTTGAAGACATATCTGCTACAATTGGCACACCATTAGTATCAGGCAAATCATAGATAGATGTTCCCTCAATTGTATTATTGGTAGTCAAGTGAACATAAGCGGCTTCTGGATCAATCGTTGAAGGATCAAAACTTGGAATATGATCGTAAACAGTATCCTCAGATGACGCCAAAAGAATTGGTTCAAAAGGAATAGTTTTTGAAAGTTTAACAGCTTCTGTATAAGCTTTTTTACCCCATGACCCTCCCACAAGGTAGTAAGCTTTCTTACCTTGAGCAAGGTTCAGTGGAACCATTGTGAATTGCGTTGAAGCGCCCCCTTGCAAGAAAATAACCTTATAGTTATCAGGAATGGCCATAAGCTCGCGAAGTGTCACTTCCGCATCTTTAACGATTTTGTCAAATTCTGGAGAACGGTGGGACATTTCTAGCACGGACATACCGGAATCTTGATAGTTAAGCAATTCAGCTTGTGCTTTTTCGAGCACAGGTTTTGGTAATGTAGCAGGTCCTGCTGAGAAATTATAAATTGTCATAAAGACACCTCCAAAATTTTAATGGTCCCATTATAGCGAATTTTCTGAATATTGTAAAGTGTTAATAGTAAAAAACGAACGGAATTGCCCGCTCGTCACAAAAAAGTTAGGTATTTTATGTATATTTTTGCAAGTAATCGAATTTACTATCCGTTATCCTTGCTTAAGAAAATAGGCTGCACCAATTAGATTTGCTCCATTATGATGATAACAGGCCACAATCTTCGGACGTTTAATGATTTTACCAATAAAGTCAATCTCATGGTGAACCTTATCAAACTGGCGATTGACCTCCTCGATAAGAATAGGCTGGGCTGAAATACCACCTCCAATAACAAAGGTTTCCATATCAAAAATGGTTTGAAGATTCAATATGGTAATGGCTAAGTTACGGCAATAGCTTTCAAAAAGTGGATAGACTGTTTTATCTCCTGCATTTATGGCCTTAAATGCGGCTAAACCATCCTTTAAATCTGAATTACCTAGCACTTCATTTACCTTGGTGATTAAACCGACAGCCGACAAAGTCATGCCTCGCATCAATGAAGAATCCACTTTTTCCATTTGAACTGGTAACAGAAAGGTCAACTCACCCGCTTGAAAGTGACTTCCTTGAAAAAGTTTACTATTAATAATAAATCCACCACCTAGACCTGAACCCAAAACAAGGGCTGCACCATTGGTCACTCCTTGCAAATGACCTGTAGCTAGCTCTGCCAAGGCGACTGCTTTTCCATCATTAAGAGCAGCTACTGGCAAATGATACTTGGCTTGCAGGGCTGCTTTGACACGAAAACCATGAAAGAATCTCAACAAACCGCCGTGATAAATCACACCCTCCTCAGTATCAACAGTTCCAGGAACACTAATAGCTATACCTGATAGGGCTGCTTCAACTGAAGTAACTATCTGATCAATCATATCAATAGCTTGTTCTAAGGTTTGTGGAGATGACTGCGTCGGCAGACTCTTTTCAATGGTAAACTGCTCTGAAACAAGTGCCGACTTCACCTGTGTTCCCCCAAAATCAATCGCTAAAATTGTCATAAGCATACTCCACAGATTGTTTTTCGTCATTATAGCATAAAAGAGCCAATAGTAGAAAAAACGGTTCCAAAATGCTATCATAAACTTACAGAATTAGATAAAAGGAGTATCTCACATGACTAAATTTCTACACACTTGTGTCCGTGTCAAGGACCTAGAAGCCTCACTTAAATTTTATAAAGAAGCACTTGGTTTCAAAGAAGCTCGTCGCAATGATTTTCCAGAATATAAGTTCACCCTTGTCTACTTGCAACTCGAAGATGATCCTGATTACGAGTTGGAATTAACCTACAATTATGACCACGAAGCCTATGATTTAGGAGATGGATACGGTCATATCGCTGTTGGTGTCGATGATTTAGAAGCTACACACCAAGCTCACAAAGAGGCTGGATACACTGTTACAGACCTCTCAGGTCTTCCTGGTAAACCAAAAATGTACTACTTCATCACTGATCCAGATGGCTATAAGATTGAAGTTATCCGTTTGACACAATTCCTAGAAAAATAAAACAAAAAAGTCAGATCGTATAGATCTGGCTTATTTTTGTGCTTAATTTTTATTATCTGCCTTCAAAGCTGACAAAATTTGGGTACGAATATCATCCACACCGTTTGGATTATTTGGTAGGAATAAGGTTTGATTACCTTTAGCTGCAAAAGTATTAAGGGTATCTAGATATTGGTTGGTCAAGAGAATAGACATAATCTGCTCTTCAGACATACCCACATTAGCCTCTTTAAGTTCTGCAATAGATTCAGCCAAACCATCAACGATAGCTTTACGTTGTTGAGCAATACCAACACCATGAAGACGATCTTTTTCAGCTTCGGCTTCAGCTGCTGTGACAATCTTAATCTTATCTGCTTCTGCCAATTCTTGGGCTGCCACACGCTTACGTTGAGCAGCATTGATTTCGTTCATAGACTGCTTAACTTCAGCATCTGGTTCAACTTTGGTAATCAAGGTCTTAACAATGATATAACCATAAGTGGTCATTTCTTCTGCTACTTGGTGTTGAACCTCAAGGGCAATTTCATCCTTCTTCTCAAAAAGCTCATCAAGCGTCAATTTAGGAACTGATGAACGGAGAGCATCCTCAATGTATGATTTAATTTGAGCTTCCGGACGCATGAGTTTATAGTAAGCATCTGTAACATTTTGCTCATTAACACGATATTGAGTAGCCACATTCATCATGACAAAGACATTGTCCTTTGTCTTAGTTTCAACCACAATCTCACTTTGAAGCAAACGTAGTTGAATACGGGCTGCAATTTTATCGATACCAAATGGCAAACGCATATGGATACCACTCGTTGCGATTTTTTGATAGCGTCCAAAACGTTCAACGATAGCTACTGACTGTTGACGTACGACATAAAGCATACTGATGAGAATTCCCAAGATAATCAAGAATGAAATCAGTAAAAAGAGAAATGCTGCTTGCATGTTAAGTCCTCCAAAATAAACATAAAAATTTCTTTGCTTTATTATAGCACAGTAATACAGTTGTTCAAGAAAAATAGCATGGTTTGTTCAGAATAGTGTAAAGTAGACACTTTCTTAAACTCTTATGTGTCAGCACTTCTGAAATCTTGGAAACTCTTGTTAATCGAGAGACTTGTACGCAACAGGCGAGACTTTTCGATGTAAGAAAAAGACTGAAACTATTGCGTTTCAGTCTCTCCGTAATTTTAAAATAAAATCGTTTGAAGAACCGTTTTAGATTGCATCTGAAACTTAGGCCTCAAAAAACTTATTTACGATACATCTTAACTTGAAGGTAAATATCGTTATAGATTCCTAGCCACTTTTGACCTAGGTTATTATAGACTTCAAGGTTTTTAATGGTTGATTCTGATGGGTAAAAGGCCTTATCATCAGTAATACTCTTTGGAAGTAAGGCTTTGGCTGCCTCATTAGGTGTGGCATAACCAATATATTCAGCATTTTGTGCTGCATTTTCCGGTTTAAGCATGAAGTTGATAAAAGCATAAGCTTCTTTTTCATGCTTCACTGTTTTAGGAATGACCAGATTATCAAACCATAGATTTGAGCCTTCAGATGGAACAACATAACGAAGATCCTCATTTTTATCAAGCATCTCACTGGCTTCCCCTGAGAAGGTTACTCCAATAGCTGCATCACCTTGAATCATGTAGCCCTTCATCTCGTCACCAACAATAGCCTTGATATTTGGTGTTAGACTATTAAGTTTAGTTTCAGCCAAACGTAATTCAGTCATACTCTTCGTATTCAAGCTATGTCCCAAGCTATTCAGTGAGAAACCAAGGACTTCACGTGCGCCATCAACAAACATAATCTGGTTTCTGTATTCGGGTGACCAAAGATCATTCCAGTGCTGAGGTGCTTTTTTCACCAATTTCGTATTATAGACAATTCCGACTGTCCCCCAGAAATAAGGGATAGAATAATCATTGTGAGGGTCAAAACTAAGTCCTTTAAAGCTTGAACCAATCTGATCAAAGCCATGGATTTTAGATTTATCCAACTTCACCAAAAGGTCTTCCTTGACCATTTTATCAATGGTGTAGTCTGACGGCACAGCAATGTCGTAAGTCGTACCACCTTGCTTAATTTTAGTATACATAGCTTCGTTAGAATCAAATGTTTCATACTGGACCTTGATTCCTGTTTCTTTAGTGAACTTGGTCAAGAGATCAGGGTCAATATAGTCACCCCAGTTATAAATAACAAGTTTGTCCGAAGCATTTCCGGTGCGACTTTGCATGTAGGCAGAAATTCCCCAAAGGAAGAAAATAATTGCTAAAATCCCTGCCAGAAATTGATAGAGCTTACGCATCATGCTTCTCCTTTCTCTCCTGAGTAATCATATAATATCCAATGACTAGAAGAATAGAGAACAGGAAGACAACCGTTGATAGAGCATTGATTTCTAAGGAAATCCCTTTGCGAGCACGTGAGTAAATTTCCACAGCAAGTGTTGAAAAACCATTACCCGTTACAAAGAAGGTTACTGCGAAGTCATCCAAAGAATAGGTAAAGGCCATGAAATAACCAGCGATAATACCAGGTGTCAAGTATGGCAACATAACCTCACGTAACATCTGCCATTGGGTGGCCCCCAGGTCATAAGCTGCATGCACCATGTCTCGATTCATTTCCTTAAGGCGTGGCAAAACCATGAGAACCACGATTGGGATTGAGAAGGCAATATGACTCAACAAAACCGATACAAAGCCAAGTTGGAAACCAATCAAGGTAAAGAGAATCAAAAAACTCGCACCAATCATAACGTCCGGTGCAACCATGAGCACGTTATTTAGGGATAAAATCCCATTCTGATGCTTCTGTTTACTCTCATAGATAAAGATAGACCCAAAGGTACCAATAATCGTCGCCAGAAGAGCGCTAAGGAAAGCTAAAAAGAAGGTTTGAACCAGAATTAACATAAGACGGCTATCTGAAAACATGCTCTGGTAGTTATCCAGAGTAAAACCTGTGAAACTATTCATATCGCTACCACTGTTGAAAGAATAGGCGATTAAATAAAAGATTGGCAGGTAAAGGATAACAAAGACAAAAGCTAAATAGAGATTTGCAAATTTTTTCATTGACGTCTCTCCCTTGTTAACCACATTGTCGCAATCATAGCAGCAATAAGAACAACACCAATGGTTGCCCCCATTCCCCAGTTTTGTGTTGTGAGGAAATGCTGTTCGATAGCCGTTCCTAGTGTAATAACTCGGTTCCCACCAATCAAACGTGTTAGCATGAAGAGGCTAAGACTAGGAATGAAGACCGATTGTACACCCGAGCGTACCCCATTAAGCGACAAAGGAAAGATAACCTTGGTAAAGGTCTGCCAATCATTAGCTCCTAAATCCTTACTTGCATTGACAATATTCTCATCCAAATCATCCAGAGCATTAAAAATCGGTAGAATCATAAATGGAATTTCAATGTAACTGGCTACAAAAATGAAAGAGAAATCCGTAAAGAGAATTTGCATAGGGGCAATCCCAAAGAAACCAAGAAAGGCATTGATGCCACCCTGTTGACCAAAAATCCCCATAAAAGCATAGGCTTTCAGAAGGAGATTGACCCAGGTTGGTAAAATGACCAACATCAACCAAAGTTGCTTATGTTTTAGTCTGGTTAAAAGATATGCCGTCGGATAAGAAATGAGAAGGGTTACCAGAGTAATGATGGCTGCATAAAGAACCGAGTTAAAACTCATCCTTAAGTAAGTCCAACTGGAAAAGAAAGTACCATAATTATCCAATGTAAAGTTACCACTGATATCAAAGAAAGACTGATAGAGTAGCATGAGCACTGGAGCAACCACGAAGAGCAGGAGCCAAAGGAGGTAAGGTACCGAGAAGAGGCTAGCTGTTTTCTTCATAGCGCTCCTCCTCAATGGCATTAATCAAGCCATCTTCATGTTCTTCCACTTCCACATATTCTTCAATACGTGCATCGAACTCTTCTTCTGTCTCATTAAGACGCATGATATGAATATCCTCAGGCGTAAAATCAAGACCTATAATCTCACCCTCAATCGCCTTACGGGTTGAGTGAATCATCCATTCATTGCCAAGATTGTCATAAGCAATGATTTCATAGTGGACCCCACGGAAGAGCTGCGTTTCCACGCGAACTTGCAGTTTACCTTCTTCAGGAAGCGTGATTTGTAAATCTTCAGGACGGATAACCACTTCGACAGGTTCATTTGGACGCATTCCTCCATCCACAGATTCGAAACGTTTTCCGTTGAACTCAACCAAATAGTCCTCAATCATGACTCCTGGTAGGATATTAGATTCTCCGATAAAGGTTGCAACGAAATGGTTGATAGGCTCGTCATAGATATCAACAGGCGTTCCTGATTGAACAATTTCACCATCGTTCATAACAAAAATCCAGTCTGACATAGCCAATGCTTCTTCCTGGTCGTGAGTGACGAAGACAAAAGTAATTCCTAGACGTTGCTGTAGTTCACGCAACTCGTATTGCATTTCAGTACGTAACTTCAAATCCAGTGCTGACAAGGGCTCATCCAAAAGGACCACACGTGGCTGATTGATAATCGCACGGGCAATGGCCACACGTTGGCGTTGACCACCTGATAATTTTTGAATCGAGCGCTTTTGATAACCATCTAGTTGAACCATTTTCAAGGCTTCTTTTACACGCTCTTCAATTTCCTTTTTAGGCACTTTTTTTAACTTAAGCGCAAAAGCCACATTGTCAAAGACATTCATGTGTGGGAAGAGGGCATAAGATTGGAAAACGGTGTGGATATCCCTTTTATTGATAGGGATATCATTAATACGCTTTCCATCCAAAAGAACGTCACCACTGGTCGCATCCAAGAGACCAGCAATGATGTTCAAGATAGTTGATTTACCAGAACCAGAAGCCCCAAGTAGGGTATAGAACTTACCTTCTTCCAGTTCAAAGTTGATGTCTTTTAAAACTTGTGTGCCACTGTCTTCAAATACTTTCGAGACGTTCTGAAAGGCAATAATCGGATTAGTCAATTGTCATAAATCCTCCATGGATAACAAAAATAGGATTAGTATTATTAATTTAATTTGTCGCCAATGATGCGAACTTCAGGCTCTAGTGTCACACCTGAATTTTCCTTAACCTTAGCGATAACATCTGCAATAAGGTCTTCATAGTCTTTTGCTGTTCCTTGATTGACATTGACCATGAAACCAGCATGCTTAGTTGAAACCTCAACACCACCGATACGATGTCCCTTGAGGTTGGCTTCCATAATAAGCTGACCTGCAAAATGACCTAGCGGACGTTTGAAGACCGAACCACATGATGGGTATTCAAGAGGCTGTTTAAGTTCTCGCAAGTGATTAAGACGGTTCATCTCATTCTTGATTTGCTCGTAGTCTCCTGGTTTGAGGTTGAATTTTGCTGAAATAACCACTTCACCTGTTTCTTGGAGCACCGAACGACGATAACCAAAACGCATATCTCTTGCATCAATCGTACGAATTTCACCGTCTTTTGTAAGAACCTGGGCAGAAACCAAGATATGTGCAATCTCGCCACCATAGGCACCCGCATTCATAAAGACAGCACCACCAATACTACCTGGAATTCCCGCCGCAAATTCAAAACCAGTCAAACTTTGGAACCGGGCCACCTTGGTTGTTGCAATCAAATTAGCTCCCGCTTCTGCTTCAACTTGATAACCATTAACAGCGATACCATTAAGCTTGTCAAACATAATCACAAAACCTCGGATACCACCGTCACGAACAATCAAATTACTGGCATTACCAAGCACCATCCACGGAATGTCGTGCTTGTTGGCAAATTTGACAATACGAGAGAGCTCATATCGGTTACGTGGAAAGGCCAAATAATCCGCTGGACCTCCAACCTTGGTGTAAGTATAACCTTTTAAGGGTTCGTCGAAACGAATATCAATCCCCACTAAGTCTTCTTTAAGTTCATCTAACATGTTATTTCCCATACTTTTTCTATACATTTATTTCTTTGTAGGTATTGTGAAAAATTCCCCCTTATGACTATCACAACCTAAAAATGAATTAGTATTTTTCCCAAAAAATTAAAAGAAAAATACAGCAAAAAGCCAAGATTAATTATAGCAAAAAATCCCCATCTTGACGACAAGGAATTTTAGTAAAAACTAGTCCACTTGCTCCAATTTGCGGACATCACTAGTGTCTAATTGACTCAAATATTTTTCGTAGGGTTGACCAGTTTGAGGCTCAACTAAATCCTCGGCAATTTCTAGCAGAGGAACCAAAACAAAGGCCCTTTGAGTCATGAAAGGATGAGGCACTTTAAGGTGTTCAGTCCCCCAGGTTTCCTGCCCATATAAAAGAATATCAATATCCACAGTCCGAGGGCCCCAGTGTTCATGTCGAACGCGGTCAAGATTTTTTTCAATTTGCTGGCAATAACTTAGTAAGGTTTCGGCCGGCAACTGAGTGTCAAGTGCTAAAGCGAGATTCAAAAAATCAGCCTGGTCTGTTAATCCCCAAGCAGCCGTCTCATAATAAGAGGACACTGCTTTAACTTCCGTCTCAGGCAATCGATTCAAGCTCTCAACCGCTTTTTGAAGATAGCCTTGACGATTTCCTATATTAGATCCCAAACTTAAATAAACTTTCGTCATCGACTGCGCTCCAACTCAATTCCAACACTTCTATAGTGCCCATTAATTGGTGGGTTTTCTTTAGTAATTCTAATTTTAATAGATTGGATTGGCGCAAATTGATTAAACAAGTCCTCACAAATAGCACCAGCTAAACGCTCGATCAAAATATACTTTTCTTCTTCCACCTGTTTCTGTACTGCTTCAAAAACCAAACCATAATGAACTGTATCTGCTAGATTGTCACTTTGTGAAGCCCTGGTCAAATCAACTTCCAGTTCCAGGTCAACCACAAAAATTTGCCCTAGGGTTTGCTCCTCAGCAAAAGCCCCGTGATAGCCATAAAAACGGCAACCATTTAAAATGATTTTATCCATATCTTCTCCTTAAGACGACTAAACTCATCTTTATTCTAACACAAAAAAGGTGAAAAGTTGGGATCTAATTAGTATGATATTTTAGACAAATCTGAAGTTATTGTTTTTCGACAATACAATCGATTGCGTAATTCTTCTGATTTGGTAAAATAAAGTCACAGGAGTTTAAAAATTCCTGATATCTAAACTAAGACTATCTCAACTAATAAGGAAAAAACTATGACAAATCAAACTGCAATGCAATACTTTGAATGGTATCTCCCAAGTGACGGCCAACATTGGAACAACTTAGCTGACGATGCCCAACATCTAGCAGACCTTGGCATCAGCCATGTTTGGATGCCGCCTGCTTTCAAAGCTACTAACAAAGATGATGTTGGTTACGGAGTCTATGACCTCTTTGACCTTGGGGAATTCAACCAAAAAGGAACCATACGCACCAAATATGGTCTCAAGGAAGAATACCTTAATGCCATCAACCAACTCAAAAATGTTGGTATCGTCCCTATGGCCGATGTTGTGCTCAACCACAAGGCAGCCGCGGATAAACTTGAAACCTTTGATGTGGTAGAAGTTGACCCCGAGGACCGTACCCAAGAAATCAGCGAACCGTTTGAAATCGAGGGTTGGACTCATTTCACTTTTGACGGACGTCAGAAAGCTTACAACGACTTTGAATGGCACTGGTACCACTTTAATGGGACTGACTTCGATGCCAAAAGAAATAAAAATGGTATTTATCTTATCCAAGGTGACAACAAGGGCTGGGCACACAATGACTTGGTTGACAATGAAAATGGTAACTTTGACTACCTTATGTATGCCAACCTAGATTATAAACATCCTGAGGTTATAGAAAATATTTACGAATGGGCTGACTGGTTCGTCGAAACAACTGGAGTCCAAGGTTTCCGAATGGATGCCATCAAGCACATTGATTCTTTCTTTATGCGTAATTTTATTCGCGACGTCAAAGAAAAACAAGGTCAAGATTTCTATGTTTTTGGTGAATTTTGGAATGCCAAGGAAGAGGATAATAATACTTATCTCGAAAAAACTGAAAACCGCTTTGATCTTGTAGATGTTCGCCTTCATAACAATTTATACGATGCTAGCCTCGAAGGAGCCGAGTATGATTTAACGACTATTTTCGATCATAGCTTAGTCAAAAATCACCCAGAACATGCGGTAACCTTTGTAGACAATCATGACACCCAACGTGGACAAGCCCTGGAATCTACTGTTGAAGAATGGTTTAAACCATCTGCCTATGCCCTTATCCTTCTTCGTAAAGACGGTCTTCCTTGCCTATTTTATGGTGACTACTATGGTATTGATGGTGAGTTTGCTCAAGAAAGTTTCAAAGATGTCCTAGACACCTTACTTTACGCTCGTAAAGATTTGGCTTACGGAGAGCAAACAGACTACTTTGACGACCCTAACTGTATCGGATGGACACGCTCTGGTAATGAAAACGGTACTCCATTAGCCGTAACCATTTCTAATGATGCTGCCAACAACAAATCTATGGAAATTGGAAGTGATTGGGCTGGACAAACCTTCTATGATATTCTTGGGAACTGCTCTGACACTGTAATCATTGACGAAGACGGATGGGGAGACTTCCCAGTCTCTGAAAAATCTGTCAGCGTTTGGACAATTCAAGACTAAGAAAAAAAGCTCAATTGAGCTTTTTTAATTTCATAAAATTCCTGAGATAGTCTTAACAATATCACGATTGACTTCAACATTATGGACACGGACAATTTGGCATCCCTTGCCAACAGCATAGGCAGATAAAGCAGCTGTCCCTTGATCACGGTCCTTGGCAGGAATATTTCCACCTAGGAGATAATCCACAACACGCTTACGAGAAATCCCAAAAAGAACAGGATACCCAAGTCCAACAACTTTATCCAAGCCTCTAAGCAGGTCAATATTGTGTTGGACATTTTTAGCAAAGCCAAAGCCAGGATCAATCCAAATATTTTCTTTAGCTACACCTGCTTCCAAGGCAGCTTGCGTACGTTGACTAAGGAAAGTACAGACATTCTCTGTGACATCACTGTATTTTTCTTCTTTTTGATTATGCATGAGGATAATCGGTACATTTTTTTCAGCTGCTAAGGCTAGTATCTGACCATCATAAAGTCCTGCCCAGACATCATTAAGAATATCTGCACCTGCTTCTAAAGCAGCTCTGGCAGTGGCTGTCTTGTAGGTATCAATACTGATAAGAACATCATATTTTGCCTTAATAGCTTGTATAATTGGCACAATACGAGCAATCTCTTCTTCCTCGGTTACAAATTCTGCTCCGGGTCTTGTAGATTCACCACCCACATCGATAATGCTAGCCCCTTGCGCAATCATACGCTCAGCCTGAGCCAATGCATCTTCTATTGTGACAAAATCACCACCGTCTGAGAAAGAATCTGGGGTGACATTCAAGATTCCCATAATGCAGGCCTTACCTGCAATTTCATGTTTACCAATAAACATTTTAACTCCTAAAAATCACGCATCAAAGAAAGAATTTCCTTACGTTCTTCACGGTCTTCTTTATAGAGGCCTTTTGCAACCGTTGTGATGGTCTTACTTCCTGGTTTTTTAATACCACGCATAGTCATACACATGTGCTCAGCTTCCACCATGACAAAGACCCCTCGAGGATTAAGGGCTTCTTCAAGCGCTGTAGCGACTTGATCTGTAAGACGTTCTTGCAATTGTGGACGACGGGCCGCCACTTCAACAGCACGTGCCAATTTTGATAGTCCTGTCACCTTATCCCCACTTGGCAAATAGGCTACATGAGCCTTGCCATAGAAAGGAACCAAGTGATGCTCACACATAGAGTAAAAAGGAATATCCTTGACAAGGACAACTTCATCATGAACTTCTGAAAAAACCGCTGTAAACTGATCTTTCGGGTCTTCATTTAAACCTGAAAACATCTCAGCATACATCTTAGCCACACGTTTTGGCGTATCCAAAAGACCTTCACGCTCAGGATTCTCACCCAAAGCTTCCAATAATTGATAGACTGCTTGTTCTACTTTTTCTTGATTTGCCATAATTTCCTCTTGCAACGTTATAATATTATCTATTATAACTCATTTTACCTGATTTTTCTTGCAAAAAATAAAATTGCTAAGCTGAATCCTAGCCAGTCATAACAACCCGTCTAACGGGTGGTTTGCTCTTAGGCTTTAGCACCACCTTTGCTAGCTGACCCGACTAGCGGGTCTCAATATCAACTAAGGCGTGGAACCGTTAGTAAAGAATGTATTCATATCGCACTTGGCATTACACCAGAAGGACAGAAGGCTGTTCTTGGATATGAAATCATCCCAAATGAAAACAATGCTTCTTGGTCCACCCTGTTAGACAAGCTTCAAAACCAAGGAATCCAACAGGTTTCTCTTGTAGTGACCGATGGCTTCAAGGGGCTTGAGCAGGTTATCAGTCAGGCTTACCCATTAGCTAAACAATAACGTTGCTTAATTCATATTAGCCGAAATCTAGCTAGTAAAGTGAAACGAGCAGATAGAGCGGTTATTCTGGAGCAATTTAAAACGATTTATCATGCTGAAAATTTAGAAATAGCAGTGCAAGCTTTAGAGGACTTTATCGCCGGATGGGAACCAAAGTATAGGAAAGTCATGGAAAGTCTGGAGAATACGGATAATCTTTTAACTTTTTATCAGTTTCCCTACCAGATTTGGCACAGCATTTATTCGACAAATCTCATTGAGTCTCTTAACAAAAAAATCAAACGTCAAACGAAAAAGAAGGTTCTTTTCCCTAACGAGGAGGCTATGGAACGTTACCTAGTTACTTTGTTTGAAGATTATAATTTCAAGCAAAGTCAACGAATCCATAAAGGGTTTGGACAATGTTCTGACACACTTGAAAGTTTATTTGATTAACATTCTTCAACTCTACTTGAGTGTTTACACATAATTATTGACAGTATCTTATTTTACAGGAAATGGCATAGAGTAATACCAAAAAAGTTGCTCTTAATGATTTTCTACTTGCCATTTTTTATAGGTGTATTCTTTATCAAATCATCTTTTTTAACTCTATCAATTAAAATACTAATTGCTAGGCAAACTAAAACTGCTACACATAGAGTCAGAAGTACTATAATTAAATTGTTCAATTGATATAGGTAGGCTACAAAATTTCCCATAATTGACACAATTATTATAGATACAATAATGGGAACATTAATTGATTGTGTCACTTGGCCTACCAGTATTGAAGTTAACACTACGATAAGTACAAAAAAGCCTGCAAACATAGCTACGAAGATAGCTTTTAACCCATATACAAACAGGCCAGTTGATAAAACACCAAGAGAGAGTCCTACAAAATAAAAAATAAGATTTTCAAGCAACAAAACAGGAACTAGACTAAAAAAACAATGAATAGACAAAGAAATAACTTTACTTAGGAATATCTCAAATCTACCGCCTGGAAATAAAAAGATAATTTCCCTTGCATTTCCAATATAGTCTTTTAATAACAATCGATTTAGAATGACAACACCATAAATAGCAGCAACAGATACTGTTAATGTTGAAGCCAAAGTCATTATGCCTGCAGAGTCAGTTAAAATAGAGTTTTGATCAGATGACTCAAAATGTCCTACAAAACTGAAAAAAATCAAAGCTGATAAGTTGACTAATATATTTGTCCACATAATTCCCCTAAAATGACGACCATGGGTAGTGAACTCATAGATGATCTGTTCCTTCATACACCGTATTCCTCTTTTATTTTTCTATAGAATTGTTCAAAAGTTTCAAAACCTTGTCTCTTAATTTCCAAAACATCTGTATCGACTAAAATTTCTCCTTGCTGAATAAAAATAAGGCGATCAGTTATCTTCTCTAATTCAGCAAATGAATGGCTTGAAATAATAATCAACTTCTCTTGTTTTTTGAAATCCAGCAAAAGATGCTGAAGGAAAAGAATCCCATCTCTATCCAAACCATTAAATGGTTCATCTAGTATCAATATATCTGGATTATGTAAACATGCTAAGGCAATATTAAGGCGTTGCTTCATACCTAAAGAAAATTTACAAATCATATCTCCTAAGTAAACATTTAGTCCAAATTTTTTTAGATAACTTTCAACATCCACAGATTGACAAGCATAATAACGTGTATGATTTTCAAAAACCTCTTTCACAGTATAAGCTCCAAAGCTATCTGGAAAAGGAAAGACAACACCGACTTTTTTAAGGAATTCGTTATAATTGAAAGAATTTACGACTTTATCGTCAAGAGCAACGGTTCCAATAGGTTGACTTAATCCCAAAATACATCGGAATAGTGTTGTTTTTCCTGCACCATTATCTCCTATAACACTATAGACTTGCCCATAGTTCAAGGAAAGGCAGACGTTATTTAATAGCGTCTTGTTCTTTACAACTTTTGTTAAATTAGAAACTGTTAACTTACTCATATCTATTTCCTCCTAGATAATGTTATTAGTGATACAAAAAATCCAAAGCAAGCCCAAACTATTAGCGTGGAAAAATTCTTGCTGTCAACGTACTCTAGTCTAAAAATTGATGAACGGATTATCTGACTAGCTGGTACAAAAGGAAAATACTTATATAAGGTTATCGTCCATGAAGGTAGTCTATCTGCTGCATAGATAATTGGAGAAAACATCAATCCACCAATCATAATTAGCTGTGTTACTAAGGGAACAACATTTGTTGGTAGAATATAGGCAATCGCAAAACCAACTAATAACAAGGAAAAAATAATCAATAATACAGATAAGATTGAATTAATCCCGATTGAAACATCTAACCCAAAACCAAATTTGCTAATCAATATACTTGATAAGATTCCTGGTAGACATAATAATCCCCAAATTAATAAATCAGACAACAGTATCTCTACTCTCGAAACAGGCAATGTTTTCTGATATTCGTAAACACCATTTTGCTTAGCCTCACTAACAATTTGAGGTGCTAGCACACAAGTAACAGCAATCACATTTATAGCCATAGCTCCTGTACAAAGATAAGACTTCTCTGCTTGATTAGTTGAATTGGTAATGAATAGAAAACCATAAATGACAGCAAATGATAAAATGATTTGAACCACAACAAAGACTGGAATATAAAACCTGTGACGAAGTAAGCTCCATTTTACCAATCCACCGAATTTAGATAACCTTTTTTGACTATTATTCATTTATGTACTCCTCGTAGTCATCAGAGAGAGTTCTCAACTTTATCTCATAACTAACAATTCTATCTGTTTTCAGTAAATCAAAAATAACCGATATTACCTCTGTAAAACAATCTTCACTGACTGTAAAAATCAAACGTTTTTCAACATCATCATATTTCAAGTTATTATGATTCAAGAAATGAAAAAGTTCCTCTTTATTAACACCTGATAGCGATACTTGATGCTTTAACTGACGAGCATTTTTAGACTCTGATACAAGCACATCTCTTTTAATACGCCCTTTATCAAATAGTAAGTATCGATCAGCATACCTCTCTACCTCAAATAAATTATGACTGACAATGATAACTGTTGTTCCTAAATTTGCAAGAGAACGCAAGTAACGCCATATCAAAGTCCTTCTAAATGGATCAACATCATTAGTTGGCTCGTCCAGAACTAAAATAGATGGGATATCGACGACTGACATCGCAAAAGATGTTAATCGCTGAAGTCCACCTGAAAGCTTTTCGCCAGCTGTATGCTTCCATTGGTTAATCTCTAAGAAATCAATTAATTCTTTGGTACGACTTTCAACCGCTGAAGAATTCATTCCTTTTACAGCACCAATGCATTTAATTGCTTCCTGTACTGTGACTCCCTTAATTGGTACTTGAAACTGTGGCATAGAAGAAACAAGTTCTCTCGCTTTTCCAGGTTGTTTGGTTACATCTACTCCTTTAATATGTATTGTCCCCTTATCTGAGGCTACTGTGCCATTTATTTGATTCAGAAACGTACTCTTTCCAGCTCCGTTATGACCTACAATTGCAACGATCTGACTACTATAAAAAGTAATACTAATGTCATCTGTAACATTTTTTTGACCGTAAGACTTTTTCAAATGTCTTACAACAATAGTTTCTTGTTTCATGAATACCTCACAATCTGTGCTACAAAAAATAAAAGAAGTAATAATAGCAAGATAGTTATAATAGTGCTAAAAATACGACATGCTCTCCATACTATCTTTTCTTTATTTGTTAAAGAATCTCTATTATTATCAAAATTATTTTTCAAAAATGGATTATCAAATAACATATATATCAGTAATCGGCCATCAGTATGTTCTATAAGTCGTAATTGCCACAATAATCTAAAAATCATAATATAAATGGATATTGTTATATATGGACTAAAAAAATAATCACTTATTAGGTAAAAACAAGACAAGATAATACTATCAAACAATGGGCCTGCTAAAATAGCCATACTTCTTTCAAAAAGTGGCCAAAGCCAAACATGTGTCAAATCAACTGTTGCTACTGATTTCTTCCAAGAAAAACGTAGAACTTTCCCTATATTTGTAACATTATTTGAAAACAAAATATGCATTCCTTCATGTATTATTGTGGTAAACAATGAGAAGAACACTCCAAATATTAAAAGCAAAATTTGGTTCTCTCTACCAAAATCATATTCAAGAAAAGGGAGTTTCGTTATACAAAATAAATTGTAAACTATAGCACCTCCTCCAAAAATGATTGCTAAAATTCTAAGAAAAAGTAAGTAGTTATTATCAGAATTCGGGATAGAGTTACCACTTTCAAAGAAATGATTCTCTTTCAATAATTCAAATAAAGGATCCCCGATTAATTGATGAGGTAACGATTCTATAATAGATTCATCCCATGTAATTTCATCAAAGACTAATAATTTCGAGCCTGTTGAATAAAGTAAGTAATCATTTTTACGAGTTTTCCTAAAGTAAATTTCTTGATTGAGGGACTCTATAACAATTACTTCAGTATTATTTTTTGTCATAATACCTGAAAATTTCCCATTTTTTAGCATCCCCATTTCCACATGTTGGACAATCATCAGCGTATCTCTCCCACGATGGGTGAGTAAACGAAGAGCCGTCTTCGTAGTTAATCTCATATTGTGTACTAAGGCTACTTGGTCTCGCATAGCCTGTCAGGACTCGAACTGCCTCATCAACAATAGCTGCCGTCAATTGAAAAATAGCTGGTGCATAGGCAATTGTCGGTGGATTAAAATATTTCTAAATCCTACAAACTGCTCGACAAATTTATCATCATGCAAAGTATAATGGATATTCAAACAATCAAAGCATCCTGTCACTTTTGGAATGACAGAAAATACCCTACCTCGACTAACCTGCGATGCACCAAACACACAAGGCAAACCTGCTTTTATAATTGCTTTATTTACCGTTTTTTGTGCTTGAAAAGGCGGTTCGTCAATAACACAGATGACCAAATCAATACCTTCTGTAAATTCTAGTACATCTTCTGGTGTCTCAATTTTCTTGTTAAAACCTTCGACATTAATTGTAGAGTTCATTTCCCGTAATGCATTAACAGCTACATCTACTTTAAGTTTTCCTAAATCAGACTCTCTATATAGCAATTGCCTACCTAAATTACTTCTTTCAACTCTATCATAGTCGACAACCCGTACTGTTTTTGGCCCTAATCCAGACAGTAGTGTCAAAATGTTCGATCCACCACCCCCAAGTCCAAGTAATAAAATCGAGCTGGATCTGATTTTTTCTTGTATATCCATTGGGTTTCTGTCATATGGCATGTACCGACTGAAATAACTAATATTTGGATGGTAACGCTCATCCAAATCTTCCAAGACTTTATTAGGTGTTTCTTCAATAAGATTCTCTGCACTAAGAATATCCAATCCATCTACGACATCTTCTGGAGTTAAATCTGGAAAAGTATTAATCATGTGCTTGACTATTTCAGCCATCTCTCTACCATCGAGAACTTTTACCAACTCAAGCAACTTTCCTTCTGGGTCTTCAAACTCAGTTGTAATAGAAAGTTGGGCCCCTATGCGAAATAACTCATCATTTAACTGATATACTGGATAAATTGGTTTTATTCTTGGTTTAATGTATTGAAAGTTCATACTTTACCTCTTCTATAAATCCTGTAAAATGAAAACGCATGAATACCTTTCCATGCGTTTAACAAAATGTTGTACAAAATTCTTTAACAAATGGCTAGCTATTTTAACACAATAAAGGCACTTCTACAAACTAATAGCTTGCAGAGGCATATGTAATAACGTCACGATAAATCAGACGATAATCCACCAAGCTGTAGCATTGGCACTTTCAGCTTTACGTACTTTGATGTTTTTCATACGCTTTTCATCTCCTTTTTAATTTATCTGATCGATCATTTTAAGTGGGACATGTCCCACTACATACCAATGGTATGTTGTCAACTACTTTTTTAGATTTTTTAATAAAAAATGGTTATAGAAAATAATTTCAAAATGCAATGAACAAAAATTATTAGGCAAGCTATGTATAAGTCTGTTATAATGATTAATTGGTAACTCTGTCAACAGTAATTGTGTACTAATTCCATTGACATAAATAAATTGAAAGGAGAGTTATTTTCTAAAATATGGAAAACACTAAAGAAAAAATACTTGAAGTCGCAACTAATCTTTTCTTAACAAAGGGATATGAACAAACTACCATTTCTGATATTATAAATGGCTTAGACGGTTTAACAAAAGGAGCAATTTATCACCATTTTGAATCTAAAGAGGATATTTTTGAAGCGGTTGTCAAAAATATAGGTTTACAGAATAAAATTATTTTTGACAAAATCAAATTTTCCAAAAATATAACTGGATCTGAAAAAATAACACAACTAGTTTCTATTAGTTTAGCTAATACTAATATGGAAACTATAGTTACAATTTCTCCTAAGTTACTGGATAGTCCTAAGTTATTTGTTTCATTTTTAAAACAAATGCAAGAACTCACAATCCCTGATTATTTTTATCCAATTATCGTAGAAGGAGTTTTAGACGGCTCAATAATGACAGACAAGCCTCAACAACTTGCAGAATTAATAGCTATTTTACTGAATATTTGGCTAAATCCTTTGATATTTGAAAATTCTAAAACTACTATTGTCTCAAAAATAGATATGCTAAACAAATGCTTGGAAAGCTTCAACATTAAATTTGATTTAAATATGTAAAAAATAATTCTCTTAGTCACATTCTAAGATGATTTCTACTTTCTCATATCCAGATACCTTGACAAAGGAGAAAATAAATCTTCAGAATCTATTTGAGGCCAAATTTAACTTTATTTGGATAGTCTTTATGTTCGAGAGAAAATAGAGATTGATTAATCGTTTACACAAATTTCACTAATCATCAGTAGATTTTATTATTGATTGTTTATGTTGTCTATCTCCTTCTCCGCCTGATCCAGTTTGAAAGCCAATCTTAAATCAATCTTGGAATAATCATACCTGTCTGGTCTACGATTCTTGGAACTGAGTTATTAATCCAAATTATTCATATCTCACACAGACAACTGCAGAATTAAAAACCACCAGAAAAGATAGTTGAATGAATCGCTATCCTCTTTGGTGGTTTTTATTTGTTTCTGATGTTTAAGATATGATAGACTAAACTTGTATTGATTTTTTCTCTTGAAAGAAGCCTACTCCTTATTTAGTAGGATAGTCTATTTTTAAAATAGGATTACTTATTCTGTTAGGAGCATCTGTTTCTGTTCTCTAACCAGATAGGGGAGGAGAACCTCAGATTTATCTGTCAGTTCTTATTAATTGGAGTATATAGACTTGAGAGTTTGAGAATATTTCATCTAGAAATAGATCCTTTTTTTCCAGCAATCGTACGGCAGGGACGTAAAAAACGTTTGCTGGTCGAAATTTCTATCTTGTCCCCCCCAAAAAAAGAATATTACCTTACTTTCTTTAAAAAAGTTTTCAATAATACCTCGTTCTCGATCAAAAAATGGTAAAAACGACGTAAATAGCGCTAAGAATTAGATTTATAAAGGGAGTCTGGCTAAGAAGAGTGAGGTAAAATCTTAACAGAATAAGGGCAAATGTCACATGCTACTAAATACTGCGCTACTTTTGAAATATTTTTGATTTTTGCTTTGAAGCTATTCGCATTTGAAAACATTAAGACATCACCTCCATATAAGATTGTAACTTATCAGCTACTTTAAATAGCTTGGCATAATAAAATAATTTGTGTAAATGAATTTGATTCTGTTGAAAATATTTCTTAAACTCTGGTGCAATAATTTGAAGATCAACCTGATGAACTGGTCTTAGACATTCAACCAAAACACGTTCAACTTCATAAACTTTAAGAAACCTGTCTTCATCACTCTGAACACACAAAAAGAGAAGACATATCAGGTCCTCTCTCAAGATGTTAGCTTTTCGTTACCCACTTCAGTTGATAAAGAGCTGTCTTAATTTAATCTTTTAAGTGGTAAGAATAGGATGAAATGACAATATTCTCACGCCATTTGAGATAATATTTCAATCGTAAACTCATCTGATTATGAAGTATGGTTTGCCATGATTTTTTCGGAACAAACTGTGGAATCATAACAGTCAGAGTCGCATTATCCTTTTCAGCCTGAGTAGCCACTTCATCTACATATTGAATAGTTGACTGCGTAATTGAACTATAAGGTGATTGGATATGAACCATCTCGATTTCTGGGAAATATTTTTTAAATTCTTGTTCGGTTTCCTTATCCTTATTCTCTGTATCTTTAGTAGACACATGCATAGCAATAACCTTATCTCCAATAGAACGTGCATAAGAAATGGCACCAATATTAGCCTTTGTAACATTTCCCACCAAGATAAGAACAATGTTGCCTTGATAATGATGTTCTTTGACTTGACCATTAATACGCAACTGTTGAGCAACTCCATTGTAATGTTTCTTAATCTTAAGGAACATCCACATCAAAATAGCAATAATTGGGAAGAATGGCCAAATATCCCCTAAGCGGAAGAGGAAGAGAATGAGGACAATAGCGTAACAAATTAAGGCACCTAAAATATTAGCCAAAGAATGCTTCCAGAACCCTTTGCCGTATTCACGAATCCAATGGACAACCATACCTGTTTGAGAAAGTGCAAAAGGAATGAACACCCCTATTGTATAAAGCGGAATCAAACGTTCCGTATTTCCTCGGAAAATGAATAAGAGAGTAATGGCCCCAATAGCCAGCGTCAAGATTCCGTTAGAGTATCCCATACGTGCACCTTTTTCAAGATACATATGAGGCATGTATTTATTCTTAGCCATGTTAAAGGACAACATCGGAAAGGCTGAAAAACCTGTATTTGCTGCCACTGCAAGAATCATGGCAGTTGAAAACTGAAAGATATAAAATAAGATACTGCCAATCCATGAATCACCAAGAATTTCCCTAGCCATCTGCGCCAAAATTGTCACACCTGAATGAGGTGTAATACCAATCCACCAGTTAAGGAAGGTAATTCCGGCAAACATGACTCCCAAAATACTTGACATGATAAAGAGGGTTGATGCTGCATTTTTAGCCTTAGGTTTCTTAAAGAAAGGTACCGCATTAGAGATGGCTTCTACCCCTGTCAATGAAGCCGAACCTGAAGTAAAGGCCCTTAAAATAAGAATAACTGACACACCTGTAATAGGTTGTCCTAAATGTGCTGTGGCTGCGTAAGGCATATGACCAGTTAAAATTTGAAAGAAACCAAATCCCAACAAGAACAGCGTCGAAATAATGAAGAGATAAACTGGTATCATCAAAGATTTTGCCGATTCGCGCATTCCCCTAAGATTCATAACCATCAAAACAAGCACCAAAATCATTGAGATTTCAAGATTGAAAGGATGAAGGAAGGGAAGGGCTGAAGTAATGGCATCTGCACCTGAGGCTACTGAAACAGCAACCGTCAACATGTAATCGACCAAAAGACTACCACCAGCTATCAAGCCAAACTTAGGAGACAGATTTTCCGTCGTTACCATATAGGCACCACCACCTTGAGGATAGGCTTTGATAACCTGTCTATAAGAGATAGTAAGACTAGCCAAAAGAACGAGAACCAAAAGCCCAATAGGGATTGACCACCAAATAGCCGCACTAGATACAGCTGTCAGAACCAAGACGACCTGCTCTGGACCATAGGCGATAGATGAAAGTGCATCACTCGACAACATGGCCAAGGCCTGAATCTTGGACAATAAGTGTTCATCACCATTATCATCATGAGTTAAAGGTTCACCGATTAAAATGTTTTTCAGACGTTGAAACATTGTGATCTCCTTACTTTTAAAACATACGAGGGCTATTATACGCCCCTAAATGTCATCTTTCAAGTCTTAAACATCACTTGCCTGCTCTAAAACCCATTTTCTGACCTGAGAAATGAAGTATAGAGATCCCGTAATCACATAAAGTTTCTTATTGTCAGTCGTCACATGTTCTTTAATCCATGTTTTGAAGTCTGGTACCTGCTTATAAGCCTCTGGGTATTGATCTAGTTTAACACTGTTTGGATAGTCAAAACTCGTTACAGTCAAGTCACCAACCGATTTTAGTTGGGCAAGCATACCATCAATAGGCTTGGTGTCAATCGCCGCAAAGAGAAGTTCAATCTCCTTATCTTCATATTCTGACTGCAACAAGTCAATCAAAACTTTAACACTCTCATTATTATGAGCACCATCAATCATAAGATTAGGTCTTAAAAATTCTGTTCGACCTCTCCAATTGGCATGAGCCAGGGCATCCTTTATGAGTTCAGGCGTTACTTTGGGATAATCTTTTTGAAGCAATAAAGAAGCCATGATAGCCAAGCTAGCATTTGCTACTTGGTGTTGACCAGCCATAGCCAAGACTATATCATCTAACCTTTGCTCTCCATAGGTAAAATCAAAGGAATGGCTTGATCCTGTAGCCGTGAAATCTCTCCCTAGCTCATAGGTCTTAGACCCTTCTTCACGCGCTTTCTTCTCGAAAACATCTCGAACATCAGTACGGTCAGTCGCATAAATAAAGGGAGCTCCATTCTTCAAAACACCGGCCTTCTCAGCTGCAATTTCAGCATGAGTATTCCCCAAAATAGCCTGATGGTCTAAACCAATCGAAGGACATAGGACTGCCAAGGGCTTAAAGAGATTGGTTGAATCATGAAGGCCACCCATTCCCGCTTCAATGAATGCGATATCCACAGGATGGACCTGACCAAAATAGAGGAACATCAAGACTGTGATAATTTCGAACTCTGTCGCATTTTCGTGATTTGTCTCTTTTGGCAACCGTTCAACCACAGGCTTCACACGATTAACCAGGTCAAGTAAGTTCTCTTCTGAAATCATCTGACCATTGATAGAAATCCGTTCCTTAAAATCAATAATGTAAGGCGAGGTAAAAGTTCCAACTTCATAACCTGCTTGAGAAAAAATCGTTTGTAAGGCATTGACAGTAGATCCCTTACCATTTGTTCCCACAATATGCACAGCCTTAAGATTGTCCTGTGGGTTTCCTAGTTCTTCAAGCATCCAGGCCATACGTTCCAAGCCAGGCTTAATACCAAATTTTAATTGACCATGAATCCAATCCAATACTTCTTGATAAATCATAATTGCTCCTTTTTAAGCTAATGCTTTGACTTAGCCATTAAACTAACCATTAAACTAGTTAACCTAGTTTTTCTATTAGCCTAATACCACTTTAACCCTCTTATTATACCAAAGACTGCTAGCTATAACCAAAATAGACAAAAAAGGTAACCCTAGGGTCACCTCTTAAGCTTTCTCTTTTTCGTCAATAACAAGACGAACTTTTTTACCTTGAGTAGGTACCGAATAGACAATCGCTCTTATCGCCTTAATAGTACGTCCTTTTTTCCCGATAACACGCCCAATATCGGATGGAGCAAGATCAAGATGGTACTCCAAAAACTCAGGACCGTCAATAATCTTGATGGTCAACTGATCTGGTGAAGTAATTAAGGGGTTAATGATAGCGATAATAAGATTTTCAATGGTATCCATAGGCTAAACAATTATTTTGAGAATTTTGATTCGTGGAATTTCTTCATAACACCTTCTTTTGAAAGGATGTTACGAACTGTATCTGAAGGTTGTGCACCTTTAGACAACCACTCAAGAACACGTTCTTCTTTAAGTGTTACTTGGTTTTCTTCAACGAGTGGGTTGTAAGTACCAACTGTTTCGATGAAACGTCCATCACGTGGAGCACGTGAGTCTGCAACGTTAATACGGTAGAAAGGTTTTTTCTTAGAACCCATACGAGTCAAACGGATTTTTACTGCCATTTTCAATTTCTCTTTTCTTCAGTTTTTTTATTATGGTGGAGGCACTTACTGCCTCTCTACCTTAACTAGTATACCATATCATTTTTATGTGTCAAGAAAAAAACTTGACAGATTTAAATTTTCTACAAAAAACTAGAGACAAGCTCTAACTTCCTTATAGGACTATTTCTTGGTAGTACTCTTATGATTTTTTTCATAAGCCACCTTTGTTTCAGCATACTCGGCTTCTAAGCCCTTAGCTGTCGCTTTAGAAGCTTTCTCAGTTCATATATTTGAACTTTATCTTCATAAATCAATTTCATAATAAAAACACCTCAAAAGTTAGACTTTCTCTATCTAACTTTTTGGATGCAGTTCAGCTAAGCCTTTTTTCTTTTTCCATACTTTTGCTATAATAGAGACATACATATCGAAGGGAACTCAACATATGACAATAGATCAGCAACTCGTTTGCTACAAACGTCTTCCAAACTGGACAGCCAAGACACTCCCAGAAATGGTGACGCAAAAACATAACACTAAGGTTGGAACCTGGGCTAAACTGACTATTCTATCAGGAGCTCTTCACTTTTACGAATTAGATGAAGGGGGACAAGTTACCGCAGAGCACCTCTTCACGCCTGAAACAGAAATTCCTTTTGTCCAACCACAAGCTTGGCATCGAATCGCTCCTGCTTCCGATGATTTAGAATGCTATCTTTCCTTCTACTGCAAGCCAGAGGACTACATGGCTAAAAAGTATGATACTAAAGCCCACTCTGAGGTTCTTGAAGCCGTCCAGTCTGGATATATTAAACCTGGTCGTACCCTTGATTTAGGCTGTGGCCATGGTCGCAACGCTCTTTATTTGGCATCACTTGGGCATGATGTTACAGCCGTTGACGTTAATAACGAAGCTACACAACGCATCCAAATGATTGCAGATGAGGAAAGTTACAATGTTAGAGCTGGCTACTACGATATCAATGTTGCTGCTCTTCCCGAGTCTGAGACCTTTGATTTCATCCTCTCAACAGTAGTCTTTATGTTCCTTGATCCCGATCAAATTCCGACTATTATCAAGAATATGCAAGAGCGTACTGTCGTAGGTGGTTACAATCTGATTGTCTGTGCCATGGATACCGAGGAACACCCTTGTACCATGCCTTTCCCATTTACGTTTGAAGAGGGAGAGTTAAAAAATTATTATAGTGACTGGGAGTTAGTCAAGTATAATGAAAATCTTGGTCACCTTCACCGTTTGGATGAATATGGCAATCCCATCGCCCTTCAATTTGCGACCATGTTAGCCAAGAAGGTAAAATAAGAGCGAATAACTGTAGACGAGCTGAGCACAGCTTGACTTGTCTTCAAAGTAAAAACTAGGAATCCAGTCGGATTCCTAGTTTTTTAATTGTTTACAATGTCTGCATATCCTGATTTAAGGTCTGCGTTTTCTGTTTCTTTGACATCATACACACCACCATTAGTAGTTACTGAGTAAGGAACAAAGGGAGTTCCGTCTTTTTTTATCGTAAAGAAATAGCGGTGAACAGAAGCATTTCCCATCTCTCATAAACCGAAACAATGGTACACTCAGAACTGCTATTACCATTTGCAGCATCGGTTTCATCCACAGACATATTATTGTCCGACATTCAACGAAGAGGCTTCCTTGGCATGGTTAGAATCAGGTGTATCAATACTTACACTACTAGATTCGTTTGACTTATTATTTCACTAGATGAAGTGATAGTATTCTCCGTTGATGAGAATATCGAGCTAGCCACTGTGGAAGACGACTGAGTCTGTTTATCGTTCTTCACTGAACTGGTGACAAGAGTCAAACCAATTGCAACTACGATTGCTACTAGGGATCCTAAAAGTATATAGATATAATTATATTTTTTCGAGACTCCAATAAGGCCAGACCGATAAGCCAGTTGTAGCTAATCAGATTTTGGCTTACGTCCCTGAACTTACTCAAAACGACTTATCCATTCTGCTTCTGACAGCTTTCGCATAATTTTCCTCTTCTCTTTATCTTATTACCTTTCATCCTATTACAGAATAAGTATGATGACAATAATGACAAAGATATGAAACTTGCTCTTAGTAAGACGATTAATGACTTATAAGAGAGAACAGGTTCAGACAAAAGAGGAAAATCAAGACACCCATGACCAGTAGGAGACTAATCTTATAACCTAGAGGATTTTGGGGATTTAAACTGATTTCAAGACCATACCTACGGAGGACAAATAAGGGTTCTGAGGGAGATCGATTAAGGGTGTAATGCAAGAGATACCTTAAGTAAAATAGAAAGAAGAGACTCATTCCTGGAAAAATGGCAATGGGAAGAATAATTCCCCGCGACAGACTAGTCATTATGGTAAGAATGATTTGTATCAACAAGAGAGCCCAAAACAAGTAATAAATATATGATTACTTTTTCATTAATATATACCTCTCAATCTAAAATAAGTATACTCCTCCTAGTTTCCCTTATCAATCCCATAACTCGCCTGATATCTTATTTTCTGCTACAATAGATAGGAACAATTCAAAGAAGGAAACTGTACACATGAAATTAATTTCTTGGAATATTGATTCCCTAAATGCTGCTCTTACCAGTGATTCTGCACGCGCTCAATTATCACGCGCTGTCATCGATACTTTGGTCGCTGAAAATGCAGATATCATTGCTATTCAAGAGACAAAATTATCTGCTAAAGGGCCAACTAAAAAGCATTTGCAAATCTTAGAAGACTACTTCCCTGACTATGTCAATACCTGGCGTTCATCTGTCGAACCTGCCCGTAAAGGTTATGCTGGAACCATGTTCTTGTATAAAAAAGAATTGATGCCAATCATTACTTATCCTGAAATCGGAGCGCCTTCAACCATGGACTGTGAAGGACGCATCATCACTCTCGAATTTGACAATTTCTTTGTGACACAGGTCTACACACCAAATGCTGGTGACGGTCTCAAACGTCTGCTTGAACGTCAAATCTGGGATGAAAAATATGCAGATTACCTAGCCAAATTGGACGCTCAGAAACCCATTCTTGCGACTGGCGATTATAACGTTGCCCACAAGGAAATCGACTTAGCCAACCCGTCAAGTAATCGTCGCTCACCAGGCTTTACAGATGAAGAACGTGCTGGTTTCACTAACCTCCTCTCTAAAGGATTTACAGATACTTACCGTCACCTCAATGGTGATGTTACAGGCGCTTATACATGGTGGGCTCAACGTAGCAAAACATCTAAAATCAATAATACAGGCTGGAGAATTGACTACTGGTTGACTTCAAATCGTATTGCCGATAAGGTCACAAAGTCAAACATGATTAACTCTGGTGATCGCCAAGACCACACACCTATTGTCTTAGAGATTGACTTATAAAATAACTCTAGACCTAAATCCCTAAAAGAGTAGACCTGCTACTCTTTTACTATGCCCAATAAAGGAGAAATAATGAAATCTAAACTTAACCCTACACAAAAGCTTGTTCTCTCAGCTATTATCATGGCCCTTTATATCGCTATCCTCTTTGTCTCACAAGCCATTTCCTTTGGTGCTGTTCAGATGCGTCTGGCCACGGCTTTATATGGATTAACCTATATCTTTCCATTTTTGGTTGTCCCACTCAGTCTCGCAAATGCTATTGCTAACTCTTTTGGTGGCCTGGGATTGATTGATGTTGTCGGTGGTTTCTGTGCCAGCTTTTTAGCAACTGGTAGCATCTACCTCATCCGTAAAATTAAGCTATCTAGCTGGTTTATCATACTCCCAATCCTACTCATTCCATCCTTAGTGGTACCAATATGGCTTAGTGCCCTACTTAAACTTCCTTATATTGCTCTTGTTATTAACCTTATCTTAGGGCAAATAGTTCCTTCAATCCTGGGAGCTGTACTTGTACGAGAGTTAACTAAGCGAGGATACAAAGACTGACAGACAAAAGTATCTCTGCAAATTGCAGAGATACTTTTTTTAGTAATGATTTGCTTTTTCGTAAGCTTCTTTTGGTGTCAGTTTATCTCCAAAAATAAGTAAACGGTAGTCAACATTAGTAGGATCTTTTTGATAGTCATCAACCCAATCTTGATTCATTTCGAGGTAAAGATTATAGGTTCCCAACTTAGTCGAAACAGTACCTATCTTGTAAAAATCTTTATAACGCTTTTGGTTATCCGATTTTTTTAATTTTTCATATCGATAATAACTTCTGCTAAACTCCGTGAACTGGAATTCTTTCTTATCTTTTCCAGAGCCAGTTGTGACTTCAATGGTGCCCTTGTTATTTGTTAAATGTAAATCATAATCATAGTCATTGTGACTATTCACTTGGAAGACACCTGAAGTGATATCACTGTCATCAGAGAATGTCTGAATATCAGCGAACTTAGCAGCCTGCCAAGAAGCAGGGATTCCTTCATACTCACCATCGCTTTGCAAGCCTAAAAGTGACCAATAATGACCAAGATAGAAGGTATTAGACTTATTACGATCTGTCACCAGTTCACCTACCATCTTAAGGTTTTCAGCACCTAGACGGTAAGGGTTAGAAAGGTAACCAAAGACTGGGAAGAAGTAAATGATGACTGTAAAGGTTAAGAGAGTCTTCATATTAATCTTATTGATAGCCCAGAAGAAATAGGCAGCTGAGAACAAGAGAGCGTAAGCAGCACCATAGCTAAACTTATGCGCATGGGCAATCAAAAGTAAAATGAAGAAAATAGGTTGGATAGGGCGAATCTTATGATAGATGATAGAGAAAACGTCCTCCTTGTCTTCCTCAGATTTGAAAATCAAGGACAAGACAATAGTCAAGAGTACAAAGAAGGCGCCAAACCCGAAACCAACATCATTTGGACGGAAGAAGTAAGCCAAGATGGACATGTCCATTACCAATAGCCAAACAGATGCAAATTTGACTATGTTGTTACCAAATTTTTCAGCTGTTTGACTAGGTGCCTTCAAAGGTACCTCAAAGGCTTGTGCAAGTGCTCTTTCTTTGGCTTGGCGTTCGGCCTCTATTGCCGCTTTCATTTCCTTAGTACAGCGTTCCTTTTGGAACAAATGAGCAACCTTGGTCGGTTCATCTTGTCTCGACTTGGTAATGCTCAAAAAGAGCAAATATTGCATAGCAAAGATGAGAGCTGTGTTCCCACCGTATTCTAGGAAGGAACCATCCCAAATACTAGAAACAACTGCAAAAACAATATAACCTCCAATTGAGATTAAAACCGTCAAAAGCAAATGAATCCAACGAAAACGATAAGTGTATTTATCAGTTGTATCTCGTCTCAAAAACGTGTCACGTGGGTAAAGATACCAGATAACTAAGATAAGTTCAATGGCCTGAACAGATGTTAGAAAACCAACATAGTTGAAGCCAAAAACGGCTACTACCACATTGATGAGATAGGAAATAATAGCCAAAACTCGCAGACTGGTTCGCTTAGACAAGAGTCCAATACTCATCAGGGTGATAGTTGAGAAGGCAGAAAAACCAGCACCCATCTTATTATCAAAGATAAACACATTGACAAAGGCAAAAATCAAGATTCCTAGAAGAGTTAAGACTTGTTTTTGCATTTCTTTTTTCTTTTCTTTCATATTTTCCCTCCTTCAAAGCGTTGAATATACTTTTGAAAGCCTAATAAACTAAAGGTTTCAATCTCATAACGGACCTGATCAACACCATCACTAGTGCTTTCCTCTAGCAGTTTAAGTTTTGGAATATCGGATTCCAAGACATCACGGTAAAGTCCTTTATACTCAAAGGTAATTCGAGCCCACTCATTACCAAAAAGAATTGAGAAAGCCAAATCATTTTCAGATTTGTGAATGGTTTGAAAACGATCAACACGGAAATAACGGATTTCAGAGAACTGATAATCACAAGTAAAGTTATCATCCAGTTTGTAAGAAATACAGTAGAAATAATGGTTGTCAAAAATGACTGAAATCGGAAAAACATTATATTCCTCCACTTTTTCTCCTGGCTTACGGTAACTAAAAGACAAAGGACGTTGGTCCACAATGGCATCGAAAATGGCTGAAATAGCTGGTAAGAGTGACTTATCTTGATTCTGATAAATCTTAAGTTCTTGATAACTATCTAGTTCTAGCTCAGTCAATCGCTTGATACGTCTGCGCTCCTTGTCGTCTACAACCCTCTCAACAAAGATGTTGATAATTTCTGCTACTTCATCCTTTCGAAGGGCACGACTCTCTAAAAGAATCTTAGATAGGATAACTGCCTGATTGTATTTAAGGTTACCATAGCCCTGTTCATACTGGGCATGATAGGAACCGTTTTTTCTAGAATACTTAACCTTCATATTTGGACGTAACTCAATCAAATTTTCCTTGAGTTCACTCACGTCCTATTTAAGTGTACGCTCACTTATGCCAAAGCGAGCCAGGTAGTCCGTTTTTGAAATGTCATTTCCCTTTTCCAATTCGGACATAAAATACAAGAGACGTTTGGTTTTTGATGCTGTCATTATAAAATCCCTCTTTATAATCAAACCTCTTATTACAAAAAAGTGCTGTCTAGTTATTCATTATCATAGATAGTCATCCCCAGTAGCGACGAGCCACAGAATTATAGCTCAAATAATAGTCCTTTTTCTTTTCGTTATACTCAAAAGATAGTCTTAACAATTGTGCTTTCTCAATAGGACTATTCTGATCAGTGTAATCAAGATCATCTGACTTATATATGATTCCTGATGAATGGACGTTGATACTTCTCCAGGCCCTTTTTGCCTGATAATGTTCCCTCACTACCTCAGACAAGGATGTTGCTGGACCCAAATAGTCTTGGTCTTTAGTACGTAAGCTATTTATCTGCTCTTCCGTCCAATTGCTGCTATAATTATCAACCTCAGTGACGCCATCAAGGCGATAAGTCGCTATTCCACCATCATAGATAAAGTGTCCCTTTTCGTCCTTCACAAAAGAGAGATCAATATACTCATTGCCATCTCCACGGTTATATCTCACCTTGAGACCACTAGACTCAATCTCGACATAATTGCCCTTACCATGACTTTTAATAATCGAACGTAAGGCATCATCCTTGGGTTTCAGATTTTCAAAATCTTCTTCCGTCCAGTTATAAATCGCAGACTCATCTTCGTAGTCTTTGGGATCATCGCTATCAGGTTTATCCTCATCAAGATCTGACTGAGACACCTGATGAATTATCCTATATTTCTTCTTATCTCCTCGATAGACAGAACCGCCTAAAGTCGCAAAGAAGGATAGTAAAATCAAGCCAACCACGATTGCGGTGAAGAGAAATCTACCTAGCTTCTATCCCGATATCAAGGACAAAACATGCCACAATTATCGGCTTATACTTCCAAGATAACAAGACCAAGCCCCAGCTCACACTTAAGAGTATCAGTGGCAGAGCAAGAGTCAAAAAGGAATGCCGCTTCTCAGCTTTTTCCTCCTGAAAAGCATATTCAAACTCTGGCCCTTTATTACTAAAACCCGACTCGAAAGCCTGATCACCATTCTTTAGATGAACATCACTTAAATAATGTTCATTCTCTTTATTAAACATCCACTCCTCTAAATATTCTATATAACAATTTCCCAGTTTTTCTATTGTAACAAATGAAAGCGTCATTTTCTACAAATATACTTAAAAAGCGGCTCTATAATTTCTGTAGTGGGTAAAACCACTGTAGAGATTATAGAGCTTTTT